>Ga0265297_10005406_pt1 | contig 19526 bp, 24 predicted proteins | sample Munlanlwell13791_FD_192502 | JGI IMG/M metagenome (GOLD analysis project Ga0265297, IMG submission 192502) | Leachate microbial communities from a municipal landfill in Southern Ontario, Canada - Leachate well 137-91 | ecosystem: Engineered > Solid waste > Landfill > Unclassified | place...
CTTTCCTGTACCATCTTGATGGTTTCAAGCCAACCGTCTTTCTTATTGATCCGGCTTAGGGACATCTGCAATAACAGCTTATAATTCCCCTCAGTCAGACCAGCCTCCTGAGAACCAATTTTGACAATGTATTTCTTTTTTATTACCTTACCCGGGAAATGAATATTTGAAGCGACCCCCGATCCGGCTTTCACGGCAAAAACGTCCACCTTAAGCTGAAGCTTACTGTTAATCAATGACTCCAGCAATCCGTGACGAACACCTATGCGCCCTAACCCTCCAACCGCTTTTTGTGAAGAAATTTGTTGAACTGGACTAATGACAACATATTGTACGTAACGGTTGGCAGTATTAGGCAACGCAAACAATGCGGTTTCAAGATCCTCAGGGGAATCGTATAATGCAAAATATACTCCTACCCGCCCCCCACCTTCGTCCTTACTTCCAATGAAATGAAGACGCTCATCGATATCATCGATCTTTTCCTCTAGCTGATTCTCTGTGCGAATCTGATCAATCAGCTTGTTGAGATTGAACCTGTAATACGTAATCTCCGGTTTAGCCAATTCAATTGTTGAAACGCCCTCTTCGGTTGAAAAAGCCGTTACTTTATCAGTGCGAATGCGAATGGTGCGCTGAACATCTCCATCGCCTATACGATCAGAAAAATACGAGTCCCCATCCTCGTCATAATGGTCGAATTCAAGGTAACCTTCTTTGACCAAGTGGTTGAAAGATCTTTTTGATATACCGATAAGCTCGCTCTCCCGGAATGTTGCGTCCGGAAACGCTTCAAGCCGTTTTAAAATATGCATTATCAATACATCAAACAAGTAGAACTCCTTTATCTCGCAGATACTTCTTGATTACCTCACAACCATCCCTGTGCTTAATATCGGTATGTTCAGGCGGTGAAATCTCAACGGGGATTTCCTTTTTTACACTGTAAAGCTTGAACCGAATGACCATGGATTTAATGTCATAATACTGAAGTTTAAACTTCATCTGGTTCAAAGATGCCATCACATCATCCGATTTGACAGTAATCGTCGTAAAGACTTTTCCCTTACGTGTTAAAACCGCTTGTGAAACGGTTATCTTCTCAATCTCTTTTGTCGGTTGATAAAATGCCTCATCCTTGAGCGGATCCGTTTTGACCAGCTCTTCCTTGAATGTCATCTCCGGGACCTCTTTAAGCCCCAGCATGTTCACCCCGAACGCTTCAACGTATTTCTTTTTGTCATCAAACTTCCGTATGCCGGAAGTCACGCTGATCGTCCCTGTATTAGGATTGAAAACGATCATCTCCTGTTTTGCCTGCCGAAATGTAAGCGGCAATACCTTCTTATTCTGAAACTCATAATCCGTCTTCATAACGTCACCTCGCATAATGATAAAAAAATGCTCGTCCCCTTCCTTGCCGCTACGGATTATGCAGTCGTTTCCTTTCCCTGAATTCAAAAAGTAAATCTCCATCTCTTCTTGAAACTTGGCGACTCTACCATCAAGACCTTTCTCGCTAAATTTATATTGGGTCCCATCAAATCGGTAGTAATACATGCGCTCTGAAAAAATATCGAATAAATAATGATCATAAAGTTCATCGAATGCGTCCCTATTCTCACAGAAGTAAACACGCATTACTGTTGTCGCAGGCTTCTCTCCCTCAACGTATTCAACCTTGTACCTCTTGACGACATCCATAACCTTTTCCATTTGACGCATAGCAAGGTCATTAACCCGGCGAATCTCCTCGTTCACGACCAAACGTTTGCCTTGATCGCAATTCTCAAGCAGTTTCCGAACCTCATCTGGATCGTTAATATTCACGCCGGATGGAATTGTTATCCGCTTTTCCGTGAAATAGCGGTTTATCAGGCCGGTATCAACCGTCTTGATAAACCTGTCGAAACTAAAGCGTTGATGATAATTTGCCATAAGCCCTCATTTGAACTTCGTCACATCCGAGTAGACTTCCAAAAATAGCGGTGATCCAGTAAATGATAATGGCGAAATAGGCCCGAAAAACATAAAAGGAAACCGCCTGTTACTGCTCGGATCAATAAACGATTTATATAGTTGCAACGCCGATGGATTATTAACTATCTCACTAACCTTGCGTATCTCCTGCCCAGAAGTCAAACCATATCCAAATGCAAATATACGCATCTGTCGTAATATTTCGTCATCCAGCGATTCGATCGTTTGGGTGATAAACATGTAGCCTATCCCGTATTTGCGAGTAGTTCGAACTGACCCAATAATACCCGCCGTAAGCGTACGAATTCTTTCGTCTGTCGCATGCTGGGAAATAAAACGGTGCGCTTCATCCATTACAATCAAACAGTTTGCACTTTGACCGTGCGCATAAAGATCTGCCCCAATAGTAACAATCTTATTTTCCAAAACACGTATGAATAATGCTTGAACATTTTCGTTTTCAATTTCCCCTTGTCTGGGTCCGATATCTAACACGACAAAGTTACCTTTATTTTTTACGATGCGATCGACAAGGTAATCGAAGGATATTTTATTTGATCCATCATTTTTCGTTGGTGAATAAAGGTTCAATACTGACTCCCATTTAGCTACTATCGATGCCTCATTTGCAAAATTACCAATCACATCATTGATGCGATTTACCAAACGTTGTCGAGTATCTCGAGTCCCCCAAACTTGGATAACATACTTTGTAAAATCACGTTCTCCAGTACCTATGGTGACAAAACGTGTTAACATATCCTGCAAAAGTTGACGCTTATTCACTTGCCCGAGATTAAAAGACGGGCTATTCGTCCTGCCAGTTAAATAATCACTTACAGCTTCTGCCATTGCGTCTAATTTATCAGGAGTATAAATTGGGCGAAATGCCTCCTCAATAAACCCATTGTTTTTTAATAATTCAGCGAAAATCTCAACTCTTTCCGGAGGCAAAAACACATCATCCACTATCTTGTATTTTTCATAATTCATGCCGATCTCTTTGACTTTATCCTCGACTTTTACTCCCCCCGGTAAAAGCTCCTGATCTAAGTAAAACTGGCTTTGTGGATCTAAAACTAAAACGCTCATACTACTCTTATTTTTTACATAGCCCAACAGCATGTACGCCGCTGTAACAGATTTACCAGATCCCGTCTTTCCAAATACGCCAATATGAAACGCATCTCCTGCGCCAAGCTCTGAAGACCCAGCCTGCGTCTTTCCAAAATGCTTAAACCAAAACGGCAAATCCACGTCCGTGCCATACACTCGCCCCATATAGGTAATGTGCAGTTCATGACAATGCATAATTGCATTCATAACATCATTATTCATCTTATGAACTTTTTCTCCGGTAGAAGGAGATGTCCCAAGGATATACCCCTCAACTTCGGCGTCGTCAAGGGCGTAACATGCTTGAACGCTAATCGTAGCGATTCGATTATCTGCGGTACCACTTAAATGCGGCAACCGCCCATGACGTTTTATTACACCTTTAAATGAAGGGTCTTCGTGCCATCTGTTCTTTGTTTCGATAGCGATAATTTGACCGATTACCAAAATATTTTTAGCGTCCTCTTCAATCACAACGTAAACCATCTGCCCCAAAGCACGATCTCTTTTGGTATCTTCCCGAATATCTATAGTTATATCCAACGTCGAACTAGGAGAACTCGTTATGCCCAACGGGTCGCTACTCTTTGCTTTGATAACATCAATTATTTTTTGCTCCGACATAACTTCCTCCCCTTACGTCCGATAGTTAAATAATAAATTGAATTTCCCTTTATCAATTTTTAAATCTGGCGACAAACGAACCGCTTCTTTAATGGCAAACATCCCGCCGGAAATACTCTTTGCCATTAGGTCAACGAGATATTGCGGGAATGGTTCTCTTATTTCAGGAAATACAATTTGCTTTTTAAGACTTAAAAGATATTTTTCAAATCTAAGATTATCTTCAGCTAGGCTTTTTTTTAGTTCAATCCTATAGGCGGGACCATCCTGATACGGCTTATAGTACGTAAAAAACAAATCTGATTGCTTCCCCTTCGTTGTTATCGGAGTAATTGCGCTCTTCAACTCTTGATTAAGGTCACCTCTCTCTGGGATATCGAGGTTGCAAATAATATGCAAATCGTTCCAGATTTTATCCCGTTCATCTTGACTCTGGCCTACGGAAAGAGGCTTAAGATATTCATTCTCCTGCAATCCTAAAGAAAAAAAGGTTCGATCATCAACTTTGATATCAGATCCTTTCAGGAAAGCATCAATGATATCTCGAGATGAAGTATATTTTGCCAAGGCGATAATTTTGTCATTATTGAAGGCCGCTTTTATGATATCCGGGATGTCAGGAATAACTTTTGCGTATGTTTCTCTTAAAAAATCTCTCAAGGCTTGCGCATATTCATTCCCTGCGTTTTCCTCCTTAGCTGAAAGCATGCTGTTAATTTTCAATATAGAAGTGAAATGAGCACCGTCCATAATTCGGATTTCATGCCCGGCGTTAGCCAACACGCTTAACTCCATCAGGAACATAACCCCCTGCCCAAGCCTTGCATTTGCTTCATTATGCGAAAGAGCGGTCTGCCACTGATAATACTGATTCTTATCCTCTCCCCATGCAGTCTGACTATCTTCCGTCAACCCCTCAACCCCCACAGCAACAGCCAGCAACAAATCTGATCCTGTCATTTTTTCTAAAACCCAACTACCATCTACTGCAATAAGTGACTCTGAAAATTCAGAAGTAGAAAGTTTGCTTATGCGGCCTTGATCACGTAATTTTTGGATGCCTTGTAAAATGGGCTCATCTTGAACATCAAACATGCCGTTCATCTTCTCAACCGTAGAAGGAACTTTGTCCAATATTTTTGCCAGCAATTCATCTGGCAAATGCGCATAAGCTCTATCATTGGTACCAATATTTTCCATACTACTTCTCCCTACAAATTTTCTCCGGCTTATTTAAATTAGCTAAGGCCTCATCGATGAATTTCTCACCATTAAATGTTTTATATGTTTGATCTTTTTCAATGCGGGGAATAGCCCATCTTTCTTTCCAATACTGAGTTAATCCTTTGATACTCCTGCGATACCACTTCGGACGAGCATCAGCCTGAATAACTTCTGTTAGATTTTTTGCAAAAGGAAACAAATATACTGCTCTCTGAACCCCATGTGATGATCCGTTTTCAAATCCAAGCAATCGTAATGACTGAGTAATCAACCGTAATTTACGAGAAGGTCCGGAGCCATAACCTCTTCTAACATCATATCCTTCCTGCTCGAGCAACTTGATCAATTTATCAAATAGAGCATTAGGAATATGAAATGATCCGCTCCCATGACTGTACCCAATAAATTTTGCAACGTATTCCTCTTCATATTTAAGCCGTGTGTAAACACTACTCTTTCCATATGCTCCTGTTGTAGTAACAAACAATAAATCCGATGGCAATTTGCGTTTTTGCATCAAAGTCTTAACACCGGAATATTTATTTTCGAATTTTTTTCTTACGGTATCCGCTGTCATTAAATACGCAACCAGTTTTCCGCCCAAAACATAATTATACGGAGGGAGAGCTCCTAACCTTTGAGCACTTAAAGATTGATTAACCCAATAATCCCGGCCTTCTTTTGTAATGCCCAGATAATCATCTCTAACGCTCCAGCTTAATATTGGACTTTGGAGTCCAATTAATCCGATTGGAGCTTCATGGTATTGATCCCAAACAACGTACCTTATCTGCCGCCCATATGCCCGTTCGTAAGGCAAGCTCCACCAGACAAGATTCCACCAACGAAAAAGCGTTTCCCATTCTGAATCTGCCTCGACCTCGATAAGTTTAGGGCTTATTTTTTGAACGTCTAAAGCGGAGCCATCCAAAATAAATTTTTCTATAAAAGAGGTTTTGCGCTTGATGAAATCTTTCCTCTTATCTATTCTCTCGACCTTTGCTAACGAATGAACGCTTCTTTTTGTCTCCCTATCAGAATTATTAAGAGTAAAAGTATTTTTGCCAACATCGTAACCTTGATGACGTAAAACTTTAGTAAGTTCCCTTTTAATTATTGTTTTTGATATAATCGCCATTTTTAAACTCAGTATAAGTGATTAGAATTTTTACTGTAAACAAAAAAACCTCCGGTAGGTGAGCATAAAGACACCTGCCGAAGGTTTTTCTTTTTTAACGTCCGGGATTTATCCCTTCCAACTCGGGACGGAATAGACACAGATATACTTATCTACTTATATAAGAAAAATAGCTTAAAGTCAAGCAAATTTATGGACTTTGCCTGTTTATGCTGGTAAAATGGTTAATATTTGTAAGCCAAAATCTAAAATGGGAAAAAATGGATAAAATTTTTGTATATTTGCTAGGTCTTATTATAGGCCGAGGACATATAAATTATCGACAACACCGCATCATTATTGAATTTGCGCATAAAAATGAGATCTTGGAAGGTATTGCCCATTGCCAAAAATGTGGCGGTCTCGCCACAGAACGCAAAGAAAATAATCACCAGAATAATCTCTTCTGCAAACTATGCGGGACCGTTGTTCCATCTTCACAAAAAAAATCCTATCTTCAACAAAAGGAAACTTTAAACTCACTGAGTAAAGACATTATTCCTTTTATTAGCAGATTGATAAATGCAAAATTTTTAATTCGTGGCAATTCACACATAACCTTCCTGATTATTGACCTCTCCCCCAGCGACCCAACCTTGAAAAAAATTGAGAACTTGTTAAATGGGTGTTCTAGTTTTGATTCCTTTCATATTCCTGCACCAATGCATAAAGAACCACGAGATATTAAAGTCGAATTTATTAACGGCCTTATGGATACTGCTAGTTTTCCAGCCGCAGGTGGATGGCTAAATAGAGATGGCCAAAAAGGCACCGGTAGGATGAGGTCTTATTTTCAAATTGTTAGAAACTGGCATCTCCCCGTTGAACTATGCAATTTCTTACGTGACATGAATCTTCCTATTCACACCATTGATTGGGGCCACCCCAATATTAGAGATTCAAAGATGGAAGATTATTATAATTCTAACCCAACAAGCTGGAGCAGAGAGCATCAACTAAAATTCTTTCCTGAATATTATCATGAATTCTCAATGAAATTGCGTCATAAAAATCTTATGATGAAAGAATTAAGTGACCATAATCTTGCCGCAAGTTTTATTAAGAAAGAGGATTGCGACGCCCCCAGCACAATAGGCACCGCAAAAATAAAGGCAGTTCACCTAGGAGAGAGCGACTCCAGAATACCATCACCGGTAAGATGCCATATTGATGCCTTTTGGCAAGTCTGTCACAAAATGGGTTGCCAACAAACTAATGCTAAAATAAATAGTTCGAAAAATAAGGAAGTCTTTTACCTAACCGGGTGTGATAAAGCATTAAACATTTCGCATGAACTACAAATTCGTCAAAAGGCAAGCAAAGATTTATCCGATAAAATTATTCAAAGCTATCAAGGCGCTACTGCCCCACTTATTGCCTCTCAAAAATCAAAAGGCCGCATAAGAACAACCCCTGAAGCAGATTTGTACGAACCAATAAAAGAATGGTTAGATAAAGACCTTAAGCGTCAGGGATTAAACAGTAAAGTTTATGATACATCGTCTTTCTATCTTGATAAATTTATTCTGCAAAATAATTTGTTCGATATTTTTGAATTTTGTGACAACTATAAAATCAAACCAGATATAGTTGGCTTTGATATCGCAAATAAAAAATTACATTTTATAGAAGTGAAAATTGGCGAGTTAACCATATTAGATATAGGACAACTGCTCGGTTATTGCCTTGTAGCAAAACCGGAAAGCGCTTATTTAGTATCTCCCAAGAATCCATCGCCTTCCTTGATCAAAACTTTGTCGTCCAATTTAGACTTGCTCTCGTATGGAAACAATAAAATGATCAAGATCGGGAAATGGGAAAACAATAAAATTAACGTGGTCAACTAACATGCTTGATAAACCTGAATTCGAAAATATATTATCTAAGTGGCTCAAAAGTCGACTGACAGAGCTTTATCCGGAATACGACATTGACGTCATTATCCCCACGTCTAGTATCTCGAGAATTTCCAACTCTACCATAAAAGAAAATATTTCAAATTATAGCTTCTTTGACTTTACGCCTCATGTACTAGGCATACTTAAACACAGAACGCTCGCAAGAAAAACAGAGCTAGTATTTTTAAATAGATCCGTTAATCCCATTTCATTAAAAGAAATAGGCGAAATGCAAAGTTATTGCAGATTGGCTAATCCGCTAACTGCTTTTTTAGTCTCTACAAAAGGGCTTCCCCAAGAGATTAACAAATTACTATTTGACGATAAAATCAGTTCTGATTTATTAGATTATTCCAAAAGCAGAAACATCACCATTTTTTCATGGGACGAAAAAACCAGCGCTCCCGATCCTCAAAGCGTATTCCCAATTGAGAAAGGGATCATCTAATGGATAAAGAATTTTGGAAAAGGCGCTACAAAGGCATATGGAAAGCCGGGAACAAGCGAGAGGATTTGTTTCAGAAAACTATAGAAAGTTGGGGTTATTCTGTAAAAAACTTTGGATTTGAAACTTTATCTGAAGATTACAACCCTAACTCCCCTGAGGAAAAAGGAAAACCCGATTTTTACATCGAACAAAAAGACAATCGGATATATTTTGAGGTAACAGGAACAGATTCTTCCAAAACGTCTGAGCATGATCCAATTTGGCTACGCCCGGACAAAGTTAAATATGTTAAAAAGCATCGCATGATCGCTTTTTGTGTACATATTTTAACTGCAAAGAATTTGATTAGATTTCTAGATATGAATAAAATCAATGAGAATAATATAGTTCATCCGATAATAAGAGGGACAAAAGAAACATATATTGAGGTGCCTACATCAGAGTGTATCCCGCTAGTTAAATTTGAGCAGATGTTAAAGGAAGGACATTCTTAGCGTTTCCAATAGATACAAATAAATTCATGTACTTTATTAAATCTAAAAACCCACGGATATCCTAAAGTTTTCATATTATTATATTCATGCTGTCTGTCCCAAATCACAAATTCCTCTAGTTCAAATCCAATTTGAGTCATCACGTTAGTTAAGTCTATATGAAAAGGGTAAAATTTATCTTTTTTTCTAATATCCATGGCCACGACACAACATCTCTTGTTTGGCTTAAGCACTTCGTATACTTTTGAATATACGGCTTTTAATTCATTAAGGAACTCATGATAATCCTTAATATTTCCTAGATCTTTTTGACCATTCCCGTAATTTCTGATTTCTTTTTTATCAGCCGATCTTTTCTGATTTAAAATATCCCAATAAGGCGGGGAACTAATCGATATATCCACCGTTTCGGGCATTACAAAATCGGTAAGAGATCGAGCATCTGCCTTATGAATTTCAGGGTTATAAATCGTTTTATTCTCATCGCCGAATTCAATTTGGATATTTTTTAATCTCTGCTTGAATTTACTTATATACTCATCTGAAACCTCTGTGCCAATACTTTTTCTCCCCAATCTTCTAGCCGCAAACAAAGTGCTTCCTACGCCTGCAAAGGGGTCCAAAACAAGTTCGCCCTTATCCTTAGTATAAATTTCAATTAGCTTACTGGCTAACTGCTCAGGAAACATTGCGGGATGTTTCAGCTCACGCTCTTCTTTTGATTTTCTTATATCACGCCAAATAGAAAAAGAATTTTGCAACCATTCTTTTCCTGTCAGATTGTTCATTTTCTCAGCCATTACCAATAACTCCTTTGAGACATAGTATCAAAAAGTAACTTATCAATAGCAAGTTGGTCATCCTTGTCTATACCATACATTTCGTAAATTATATTATCGACTTTCGTCATTCCAGTTTTCCAGTTCTCACTATCTTTTAGGATTCCACTTATCAAAGCTACTATTTTCGATAAGGTTTTCTCATCTGGAAACACAACAGGAATTTTACCTATATATTCTCTATCCGTGTGCATGGTTAAGACCGAACCATTAAACACAACATGGCTCAAATAAAATGTCATTAATTTGGAATTCAAAATTGCTAAAATAAACTTAGGGTCAGCTTTATCTGCAATAACATTCGTAACTGTTTCCGCAGTTATTAAACCGCTTTCGTCATAAAATGTTTTTACGCCTGATTCTCGAGAATAAATATTTTGTAAAAGAATTTTCGGCTTCTTCATTAAAGAAATTTTGTTAACATATCCCTCAAGATCGTTTCCGATCGGGAACACGTCTTTCAGTGAAAATTTTGCAATCATCTTTCCTGCAACACCGTATCGACCGGACATTGCCTTGCTATTCTGATTTAATGAAATCCCCCTAAATATATTTCCATCACATAAATCAACTAAAGTTGTTTTAATATTTGCCAATTTCTCGGCAACTTTATAGAGATTGATATTGGGTAATATTAAAAAATTCCCAAGATTTGCATAATCACTTTGCGGAATAAAAACTGACGGTTGCTGTGAAAGTGGTTCTGCAGTTTTAGTAAACTTGCGGATTTCAACATCGTTTTTTGCAAGCTTTCTTTTTTGAAAACATAGTATTATTTGCTCTCCTCTGACATCGTCAAACGCCACACCCAAATCATAAATTTGGCAAATTGTCGATCTGGCCAACAAGAACTCTCGCAATTTTTCATATGATTTGACTCTTGTCAAAGATTTAGGAAGCAAGAAAATAAGCTTCCCCCCTTCTTTTAATAATTCATAGCCCGTAGCGGTAATCAAAGATGCCGCATTGACGACACCATTAACACAAGCCGAATAAACAGAATTGCTTCTATCAAAATCGTTTTCATCTTTAATTGTAAAATACGGTGGATTGCCAATAACAAAATCAAAGCCGCCTTTTTCAAAAACATCCGGAAATTCAAGATCCCATCGAAAGGTGTTCTGGCTTTGATGAATAGCATTTCCATATCTTACATTCTGATTAATAACACCTCTAAAAGAATTGCCCGCATAACGCACTAAATTTTTTTTGGTTTGCTTAATTGCTTCTTTGTTTATATCAACACCGTAAACATTTCTGATTAAATTCATATCATGGAATTTCTCATTTAAATGTTGTGCGATCTTAACGAGAAATGCCCCACAACCACAAGTTGGATCTATGATTGTCGATGTTTTTGACAGCCCTAAATAATCGATCATATACTCGACAATTGAATCAGGAGTATAAAACTGTCCTGATTTACGCTTGTCTTCCCTAGTTAAGACAATATTTTCCATAAATAATTATTTCCATTTTAAGACGAAAGTCTTTATAAATAAAAAACCTTCGCCCGGTAGACGCAAGACTACCTGCGAAGGTTTTGCTTTTTTACCGTCCGGGTTCCCCCTTCAAACACGGGACCTGAAAAAACGATCATCGTATAGATATATTTAACCATAAAACTGAGAAAAATCAATATATTTCGCTTGTTTTTGATTGAAATAATATATTGCAACTAGTTGTGCAACAATATTAAACTTCCCACCAACATGCCAATCGGTGTTCCGCTCTGGCTCAAGCGATGATTTGTAATCGTAGATCGTAAACACCAACCCGTTGATCCTGCCCACCCATTCCGCCTTGATCTTACTGTCCGGGGATGCGCCAAGTTGCGGCGCACCGAACACCCGAACGATATCCTCATACCTCGTACCTTCCGGTAAATACCCCTGACAGCCGGTGCCGTCATGCGACACGCCACCCATCTCGACCTTCAAATCAATCTCCGCCTTAACTTTCATTGCTCACCTTCCTCTTGCCCCAGCCAGCCTTCCATCTAGTGACCGCACCAGCAACAACCTCATTGATCCGATCCTGCGTAATACCGTCAACCAACACCTGCGTGAGTTCTTCCTTGTTAAGAACACGGAAATTTTTAACACCCTGATCCTTCGCCTGTAACATCAGAGCGTTCCGGGTCTGCTTGACTTCCGGCTGAACCTGCGCAACCTTTTGCTTCTTCGATTTCTTAGCCATTGAGATATCCTCCTTTTACAAAACCGATTCCTGTAATTTCCCAGTCACGACATCAAGCATCTGAAAATGCGTAACCCCACCTTCCTTCCATTGCTGTCCGATCGTGATCGACCACTTGCCCAAGGGCATAACCCGCTCGATCTCTCGCAACCGTAACTTGACGGCCGGGAGATGATCACGCATGCGCCCGGACGTCGGGATATTCTCAACATATGTCTCCTCGCCGCCGTTTCGGACACTGATATACCGGCTTTTTTTCGCCGTCATGTTCTCTCGCACCATAAAAATCCCCTCCTTTCGAGGGGTATAGGGCCATACGGTTTAATAGTTGGCAAGGCGTTTCTTCTAAAACTCTACCCGCACGCCAGCCTTACCACCCACGCCCTTGCGATTATCGGATTCAGCAAATCCGTAGCCTTCCACGAAAGGACTGACCTCGATGCCCGGCTTTTTTTCTTCTCGCTTTTGATCAATCGTGACTTGAGCGCCCTGCTGAGCGATGATATGCGTTTCCTGCTTAGTTGATTCAGTCGGCATAAAAAAAGCACGATAAATAGTAAGCCCGATAAAACCGACCAACGCTATACCAGCCGCATAGCGCAAAGTTTTCACCCATGGCAGGAATTGAAAGAAACTCCCTAAGAATTTCAGTAAATTAAATTTCTCATCTTCGGCCATACACACCTCACTTCCTAATCTTTAAATCACGCCTGAGCTCGTCTATCGCCTTGATGATCCGATCATTCTCCTTCTCGATAAACCGGCTCTGCAACTCGAACTCCGCCTTTGACACAAAAAGGCTTCTCGGCATGTGAATCTCATCATTCGCTAAATGATGAAACAACTTCTCGTCAATTCGGTTCACCTGAGCAATTATTACCCCGAGCATGAAGATAGTGATAGTCACCAGAACTGGCGTAACAAACTTCGTCCAACTTCCATTGTTCTGCATAGGGCTATCCGATCTTCTTGATGTCATCCTCGATTAAGGCGATCTGCTCATCGATCTTCTGCCTGCGCTTCAAGAACATCTGCTTCGCAGTACCCAAACTTTGTTTTGTATGCTCTCGCTTTTCACCTGAAGGCAGGGTAACAATTTTCTTTCCGTCTTTATATTCAACTGTGACTTTTGCCATTTTTAATCCTCCTATTTTTAAGATTGACCGCCACGAACCGGGCGCACGTAACACATGTCCCAAGGAATACCCCATGTCGTCTTATATCCGTCATACGGATATAAACACCATGCACCGTCCGGCCACGGAGCGCAAACGGTTGATGACCAGAATGGAGTCCATGTATCTGGCGGGTACGCAAAAAACATCGTGTCCCATGCCGGATCGTAGCGAGAATGATCCACCATCGACATAAGCTCGTTAATATTCGGCATACGCCAATCATCATGCCCGGCATAGATTAAGTTTTCGCAGGCGTTGATGGCGTCATACCAATACATAGTCATTCCCAAGCCAGCCGCCTGCGGATCCTTAATCCACATTAGACCTGTGGCGGTATCAACAACAGTTCCGTCGCCATTGTCGATAAACCTCTGCCCGCCTCCAAGGGGATAACCCATCTGGTAATAACCGTCATCTCCCATTTGATATATCATCGTCTGCCCGGTCTTTGGCAGTCCGCCCTCGGTCGTTATCTCCGTAATCCGATTTATAATCCTGTTCTTTTTCTGATGCTTAATATGATCCATTTCAATTCCTCCTTTTTAACTCTCGTAGGTTACAACGAGCTTGCCCGCATCATCGCCAGCCTTTATCACTCTGAAATCCTTTATGTGATAAATAGACGGAAGCTCGACTATGTCGCCTTCCTCAAGTAACACACCCGATGATGCGCTCGGGTTTTGTCCGTCATCGAAATACCGCATCGCCCCGCCCTCTGCGCATACCATGGCGAAGGATGCGGACTGGCCGCCAACCGGATTGTAAACAGCGGGACTCAACGCCTTAACGACATCCTCAACAACTATCTCCTCGTGATTCATAACTTTTCCCATTGCCGTACCTCCTTTATTTTTTTAACGCTTCCAATATTTCCTCATTCTGCTTGGCTACATCCACCAAGACCTGCCCGACTTTGTACAGCATGCGCTCACGCCTATCTGCAAGTTCAACCGGCAAGAACCCTAACGCCTGCTCGCTCTCCACTGCGCATATCCGGCAATACTTCGTGACCGGGACCGTAAGTTCCTGATTGACCTTGTAGTGCGTGATCACGCAACTATGGCATGTGCGGGCGTGGGGGCAATTTTTCCAACAGCCGGTGTATTCCTTGTCGATATTAAGGAAGATGCCACGAATAAACGGTCGCTCCTCAAAGATATTCCCGAGCTTAAATATCCGAGCGCTGGCCGCACGATGACAGGGGTAAACATCACCGTTGTCCAGTATCGCCAAATACGTCTTGCCAGCCTGACAATATTCCTTTTCCGGCGGCATCTCATCGTTTACGATCTTGAGCGGTTTATCAATAAACGCTATCTCAAGCGGTAACCCCTGACGTTTACAATATCTGCGGTAATGGTAAATCTGCGAAAGCTGATAACGATATTGCTCAACCGCTTCCTCTGTCCAATCTTCCTCAATGACAGCGTGGTGCATGATCTTTGTAATCCCAAGCTCGTGCAGATACTGAACATTGATCGCCAACCTGCCGACCGTCTTGGGCGTGAAGGTTATGCGCACGCTCATGTCTGGCTTAATCGCTAAAATCTTCCTCATGTTCTCGATGATCCGCTTATAGTCACCGTGCCGATATTCGGTATGCGTGATCTCATCACCGTCACAGCTGACCTGAACCGCCATACCTAATTCTGCAAACTTCTTGAACACGCCCTCATCGAAAAACATGCCGTTAGTGGAAATCGAGAACGTGGACGTATGCCGCCCATCTTTATCCGGCGGCCATAGTTCCCGGGCGTATTGAGCGAGTTCAATCACTGTCTGTGGATACAATAGTGGCTCACCTCCAAAGAACGTAATCTGCAAACTCGCTGGACTTAACTCCTTCATCCGGGTAAGGATCTTCTTGCCTTGCTCGACCGAAAGTACCGCCTCACCTTTTTGGTGAAAACAATAATCGCAGTTCATGTTGCACTGCTCGGTGACAAACAAATCTATGCTTTTAATTTCGTCTTTGGTTTTACCGCCGACCACTTCTTCGTTAGACATTAACCGCCTCCTTCTTTTTCTTTTCCAACTGGATATATTTATCAATGACCTTCGCCAGAACCTTATTCATGGCGCAATAACCCGGCTCCGGTTTAAACATGTCGCACATGTGCTCGAGATTAAGCCCCAAACATTTATTGCGAGGGCACCGCTTATACAGCTCGCAATCCTCGCAGAATCTGCCGAGAAACTTCTCCCGATTTGCGTCAATCTCCCAGACATAATCAAGTTTTGAATAATCGATCCCCTCATACACCGACCCGAGTTTGTTATGCCTGCAGATATACATGTTGTCGCACTGCCATATACCGCCTTCGGTATCAATAAAAAGCCGCTCCAAGCCAGTCCTGCAGAAGTGAAACTCTCTAACCTGCGCCTTTAATCCGAACTCCCGCACGTAAGCGTTGCTATGAAGCGCTGGGTTTAGAGTCTGAAACATCTCGGCGTCCCGTTCATGCTCGATGAGCAACTCGAAATACTGCTCAGCGAATCTCTCCAAATCCTCTTTGCTGTGATCGTGTCGAGTCGCTAAATCAACCGTGATATTCCGTGTGATGTCTTGAGCGATGAAATCAAAGTCCTCTTTGAGCTTCCCATACTCCACAACCATGAAGTTCACGTTATGGTTCGGGTTCTCCCTGACCAGCTTGAGCATCCACGGCTCCGCCTGCGCCTTACCCTGAGGCCCGCCGTATTTCTCATAGCAGTTTCCAAGAGACCATGTGATCCCGATATTACGATTCCTTGAAAAGAACTCATACATCCGCTCATCGATCAGGGCACCATTGGTGTTCATATGAAAAAGCATCTGCGGGAACCTCTCCATCACATGCCGGATGACCTCGAAATTAACCGTCGGTTCACCTCCCCAGAAGTAGATCGTGAACTTGGGCGCCAACTGAAGCTTCGAGAAACAAAAATCGAGAATCTCGTCCGCCGTTTGCTTTGACATCTTCACAGGCCCGAGTGTTGACATCTTGTTGCGCTCAAACAATCCCCTGCGGTAACAAAACGAACAATTGGCGTTGCAAGCGTGTGTCAAATACAGATATACCGATTTATAGGCCGGAATCATCATGCCCGCCTCGCTCCCTTGTGATAAAGCACATCGATGCCGGTCTCGATCGCTTTCTTGGCAATGTATTCATACGTCGCAGTCTCAATCCTGTTCGCCCAGCAATGATTCGGCGCTGGCTTTAACGGATTGCCGGTAACGGTGTAATTCTCCGCCAGACACATCGCTCTTGGGCAACACCTGATATCACCGTCAAAACAAACCTCGCAGTCCCGACAATGCTCATAAAGATCATCAATCCAATCACCCATCTTCTTGAAAAAGAACGCCGTATCGTTAAACCCGTCCCAAACGTCCCCGACTTTAAACTCCGGGTAATTGGCGAAAAAGTCACAGGGATAAATCTCGCCTTTGTTATTCACAGCGAGATAAAGATATCCGCACCCGCAGAAAGTTGGCGGCACGTCCTTGATCGGTAATCCTTTCATCTTTCGATAAATGTTATTCTTTAACGCTATATCCCACTGGCTCCTGCCAAACTTCGGCTGGCCGGTAAAATAAACGTAATCCGCTATGCGTTTGAACAATTCCTTGAACTGTTCGTTCTTATTTTTAACCATATCCCAATGCCGAGCGGACGATACCCGCACGATCGGCACGCCGTATTCATACAACCAAACTATTTCCTCAAAAACAAACTCACGCTCAGGGTCATCAACCACATAATGGACATCGCCGCCATTCGCAATGACCAGATCAAGCACCGGCTTCACTTTGTTCAGATAAGGCTTCCCGAACGTATTCCTCAACGCAGATACGCTCACGCTTAAATTTAAGTGATATTTATGTTTCTGCACCCAATCCCGAACATCTTGATTCTCAATAAGAATTAAACCGTTTGTCGTCACAACATACCGGCACATGCAATAGGTATCGCAAAGGTATTTCACCATCGGAAAGTTTAAAAACGGTTCCCCTCCAAAGATGCTGAACTTAACCTTGCTTTCATCAAACGTTCGAAATACCCAATTCATCGTGTGATCAATAATCTCCTTTTTAATTTCCACGCCTTTCTGCCTGAACTCTTTCGGCTGATAGCAATAAGGACAGCGCAGATTACAATCCTGCGTCATGAGAAAATACACTGTGGTGTATTCCTGCTTGCCGTTCACGATTGAGTTAATATCAAACATCCCTTCATCCTTATACCGTTTGATCACATCACGGCACTGTAAAGGCAAGTCACCAGCCGCCTTGCTGTTCTTAAGCTCAAATACCGCCATCTATCCTCCATACCAATTTGCTGAGGCCCGTTTCAATCTCCTCAATATCCATCCCGAGTCTTTCCTGAAACACTTGCCGGTGTTCATCAGCAATTGCGCCCACGTGCGAGGCGTAAAGGTTATCCCTATGCGCCCCAGCTATAAACAAAACGAAGTTTGAGATGTTGCCATTCTCGCCTTCAACGCCTAACTCTTGGTAAACCTCACGCAAAACATCCACAAAAGCCTGAACGCTCATAAACCGCTTATGCGTAAAACACTGAACGCTTAACTCATTAAGATTATTTCTGCACCAGTGAATAAGCTCGCTCACGGTGTTCTCGTTTTCGATGAGTGCCACCTTGAATGACGCTTTGTCCGCTTTTTCCTGATCTTGAAGCATAGTCCTCACCACGAATAAGGGTTGCACTTACAATTCCACGCCGTATGATCATGCCCGCCTTGATACTCACACGACCCCCAGTTTGATCCCGGCGGCGTGTAAACACACCAATCCCACGGCACATACCCGTCCCACGCCACAGGCGGGTTCGCCGATTTATATGGATGCTCTGCGGCCGACGGTAGATTTATACTAGCGCAATTCCAGTAATGATTTATCGAATGATGGCATTCCGAATATTTATGGTCATCGCAAGCCACTCCGGCGTGTGAACACGTCGTATAGTGATATCCGCAATCAGCGCAATACTGGCACTGTTCTGTCTCACAAATACACCCAGTCATAAGAGCCTGAACCTTCTGCATCATCTGCCGAAAGTGAATACCCCTAACCTCTGTTGAGAGAGCCGTAATCGTTGGATCCGTGAAGTCCATGCACCCTGAACTATCCTGCGGACAATACCCTGACTCGCCCCTGCCGGACTTACACGCCGCCAACTCTGTGCGTAACTCATCAACATGAACTTTGCGGATTTCAGTAACCAGCGCCGTGATAGTTGGGTCAGTAAAAGACGCCTGAGAAAAACCCCGTCTCACAAATTCCCCATTGAGGAACGACCGCAACTCATCGGCGTGCGCCTTGCGGATTTTTGTCGATAAATCCGTAAGCACCGGGTCCGTCCATGCCGGGGTGTTCGATGAGCATTGTTTTGGTGGCATTCTATGCGCCATATTTCTCCTTACGAGGCGTAAACCGCCGTACGGTCAAAAAAACCTTTTGTGCCTGATGCGTTCGTTCCGTAATACTTGTTATTCCCGGGCGAAGCGGCGCCACTCTCAAGTTTCGCTGTTGACACACCGCCATCTTTTAACTGCAACTGATCACTTGCCGAAACCTGAAAGATCGCCGTGTCAATAAGACCATCCAGATATTCCGGCGTCGTATCACTTACATCCGCCTTCAACTTATTGGGCGAATTCTCTGTCGGCAGAACTCCGGCCGCTGATGGAACGCTCGCCAAGCCCGTTATGGCCGTGCCGTGAACCTTATTGAGTGAAGTTATCTGCGCAAGCTTAGAGTCCTCAATACCGGCTCCCGGGGCAACCTTATCATTTGTTATCTGCAACAAGGGATCCGTTAACAACTCCAACGCCTCCCAATTAGCCCGGCATGCTGGCGGGAAGTTAATCAATAACATATCGTTTTCGGGTTTAGTCTTGTCCCAAGCCATCGCCCACCTCCCGCTTTCTATAGGACTCGGCGACCTCGTTAAGGTCGAGAATCTCTACACCGTGATCCCGCAACAACTGAATCCAACAAACGTCATGCAACACCATCTGCTGTGCGTAATTAGCCGCCTGCTCAGAACAGGTAAACACAATGGGTTTGCGCTTAGGCATGCGCAGGATAATATCTCCCCTGACCGACACATAGGCCATGTCGTCAGGGATCTCCTTCTTGCATTTACTACAAATCAACTTGTCCATCTTCCACTCCTTCCGACTGGTTTGCGTGTTTGGTGAATTTCTGCAACAGACCGTTCAAAACCGATTTATTAAAAGTTGCGTCCTTTATCCCGATGCTTTTGACCCGGCTGATAACGCCCCCATCGTTAACCTTATACAAAATGACTCCGTTCAAAAACTCGCCGTTCTCAAACTC
>Ga0265297_10005407_pt1 | contig 19520 bp, 18 predicted proteins | sample Munlanlwell13791_FD_192502 | JGI IMG/M metagenome (GOLD analysis project Ga0265297, IMG submission 192502) | Leachate microbial communities from a municipal landfill in Southern Ontario, Canada - Leachate well 137-91 | ecosystem: Engineered > Solid waste > Landfill > Unclassified | place...
CCTCCCCATGCCCGGACAGGAGAACCCCAGGTAGCATCACTGAATCCGCTCACCAGCACATGGGAGGCATCAACTGCGATGCCGTATCCATAGTCAGAACCGCTTCCTCCCAGAAACGTATTCCAGGTGAGATTGCCGGAACTATCCACTTGAGCAGCAAAGGCGTCAACACCAGCAGTATATGCCCGTTTTGGAGAACCCCAGGTAGCGTTACTGCCTCCACTCACCAACACGTTACCGGATGAGTCAACGGCGATGCCATGTCCTCCTCTCCCGTCACCTCCGCTTCCTCCCAGAAATGTATTCCAGGTGAGTGCACCGGCACTGGTGAGTTTGGCGACAAAGACATCTCCGCTTCCTGAATATCCCCGTTTTGGAGAACCCCAGGAAGTAGTACTGTTTCCACTCACTAACACGTTACCATATGAGTCAACGGCAATGACAAATCCCTCGTCTTCTCCGTTTCCTCCGAGAAAGGTGTTCCAAGAAAGAGCACCAGAACTTGAAAGTTTGGCAACAAACATATCATTCCCAGGGGTTTGGTGTGCTGTGTATGCCCGGATTGGTGATCCCCAAGACGCATAACCAGTCCGCCCCGCGACGAGTATATTGCCCGAGGAGTCAACAGTTATACCATATCCAAAATCGTCTCCATTCCCCCCTAAAAATGTATTCCAGACGAGATTCCCGGAATTATCAAGTTTTGCAACAAAGGCATCAGTATATGCATAATACCTCCGAATTGGTGATCCCCATCTGGAGCTACTTTCACCTGTTACAAAAACATTACCGGAATCAATTGCTATACCATACCCATAAACATATGACCCGTTTACTCCCAGAAACATATTCCAGGTGAGACTGCCGGAACTGTCGAGTTTAGCAACAAAGGCATCTTCATTACCGATATATGCTCTGACTGGGGATCCCCAGGTAGCAGTACTGCGTCCCGTTACAAACACATTTCCTACAATGTCAACCGTGATTCCATAACCAAAATCATATCCACTTCCTCCCAGAAACGTATGCCAGATGAGATTGCCGGAGCTGTCGAGTTTAGCAACAAAGGCATCATCAAAATCGGTATATGCTCTGACTGGGGACCCCCAGGTAGCGTTACTGTTCCCAATGACATAGGTGTTTCCTGAAGTATCGATTACAGCAGCTCCCATATTCCAATCATTATCCGCACTCCCTCCTACAAACGTATGCCATATCAGCTCCGGATCAATGGTGACCGGGAGGTTGGGAAGATAGGAGCCAAGAGTAAATCCTACATCCTGTTCTCCGGAGAGGAGGAAGGAGACTGGGACTGGGATGCGTTGTCCGTCTTTCTCCTGCCAGGCTATGGGAGCGGATTCTATCATGGTTCCGGTATCAAAAGAGATAACGAGATTGCCTTGGGGATCTATGGTTACCGGTCTATTGTAATGAAGACGGATGGATTCCACAGGGATGAAACCATTGGTTGGAGTCAGAGTATACGTGCTTTTGGTAATCCCATGGTCTGCGTGCAGATACTGGATATCTACTCCTTCCCAGACTCCCTGGTAGAGAACAGTTTCCAGAGGTGCAACTTTTGTTTGGTATGCAGGGGAAGGAAGGGAAGGAGAAGGTGGTGTTTCTGCATGCGGTTCCACCCCGGCACTTTCTACAAAATCAATGTTCAGACTATGATCTCCGGATACTACATACACTCCTTGGGGAGTAAATCCCAGGACATGGGAGCTGCTGGTATATTGGAGAAGATGGGGAGAAGATGGCGTTTGAGCGGGATGGACTGCTTCTGCCGGATGGATACAATTTCCAAGAATCATAAGAAAAAAGGCAAGAAGAGAGAAGACAAAAACATAGGAAAAAGCATGTCGTTTCTGCATATACAATAACTCCTTCAATGCATTCTGATTCCATAGAAAAACGTATGCATCGGTGAAAGAGTGTTACGTATATGTATAGTATTGATGAGAGAGAAAAACAAGAGTCAGTTTAGTAGGGAGTACCCTAGGTTGATATTGACCGTAAGGAGTTTTATACTACCAGACATGATTCTCTCTGATAGCGATATTCAATCTGCACTCCGTAAAAAAGATATCCGCATTTCACCCTTCCCTGATTTGAAAATTCAGCTCGGCAGTTGTTCCATCGACCTTCGTTTGGGCAAACGGTTCCGTGTGTTTAACTATAGCAAAGTGCCGTATATTGACCCCAATAATCCCAAAACAGCCACAGAGATGATGACGGAAATTCTCGTAAAAGAGAAAGAACCATTCATCCTTCAGCCCGGCGATTTTGTCCTGGCCACCACGATGGAATCATTCCAATTGCCTGCCACTATTCTTGCCAGGCTTGAAGGGAGAAGCAGCCTTGGGAGATTGGGGATTGTGGTCCATTCGACCGCAAGTGTGTTTGATCCAGGATGGAACGGAGTAGCGGTACTGGAGTTAGGAAATCTCGGCAGGATGCCGGTCGCTCTTTATCCCGGTATGCGGATTTGCGCTCTCACGTTTGAGGAATTGAAATCACCCTCGCGTGTGCCGTACAATCTGAAAAAGTCTGCCAAATATGCTCATCAAACTGCCCCGGTCGGAAGTAGGATTGGAGAAGAGAGATAAATCTCAAATCACAAATCACAATGTCCAACAAGGTATTTCATTGAGATTTGGTCATTGAGATTTTTGATTTTTCTATATGTCCTGGCCCATTCTGTATAATCAGGTTTTGCAGGTGAAAAATCCCAACAATAGCGTGGGCGTTGCCGTCATGTGGACGGAGCGCCAGGTGGTTGTGGATATGCTCAAGTTCGTCGACTACTGCGCGATTGGCAATCTGTATTCTTCTGCGGGGATTTCCGCGATGGTGAGAAATGTCTTTGCCAATCCTGTTCTCCGCCATATTATTTTGTGGGGCGCTGATCTTTCCCGGTCCGGGCAAGCGTTGTTGGCATTCATGGAACATGGCGTTGATGACAACTACTTCATTATCGGCGATGAAAAGAAAGGACAGTTGGAAAAAGATATTCCCAAAGAGGCGATTGATCTTTTTAGGAAATCCGTGATGGTTCACAATCTCCGCGGCAAATCCGTGGATGAATTAAAGTCAATGATTCAACAATATAACAATGAAACAATTCAACAATTTTGTGAACCAAGAATTTTCCCTACCTCCCGTCCCAAACCGTTTACTTATCCGTCCGAACAGATCGGTTTCCGGTGTCATGGAGCTACTGCTGCCCAGACATGGCTCTCCATTCTCAATACTATTATGCGCTACGGACGGAATAAAACGACGCGCTATACGCAGGAAAATGAGCTGAAAGAACTCCTCAATATGATGGCAGTAGTGTACAATGAAAATCCGGACGATCCCTACCTCCCGCATTTTTTTCCGTTTACGAAAAAAGATTTGGATGTGTATTATCCCCAGGTTCTTTCCAGTAAACCCATTCCGGGTATTGCCTATACCTATGGCCAACGCCTTAGGGATCACGAAGGAGTTGATCAGATCCAAAACATTATAGATCTTATTAGAAGCCGGCCCTTCTCAAAAAAAATGGTCGCATTTACCGCAAATGTGCGTGAGGATTGGAGTCAGGTGAACAAAGGCGACACGCCGTGCCTTACCCAAGTTTTGTGTTCAGTTCAGGATGATCAGCTTTTTATGACGACCCATTTCAGATCTCAGGATATGGTCCATGGCTGGCCGAGAAACGTGTTTTCTTTGCGGAAATTACAGAAGCTCATTGCGGACGAAGCAGGCGGGTACAAACTCGGTGCGTTTGTCATGATCACCCACAGTGCCCACATTTACAGCGATGATTATGCTCTTGTTGAAAAGATTTTAGCGGAAAATTATGAGAAAGAGTTAGGGTTTTCTACGCGTCAGCATTTTGAAGAAGATCCGCGGGGCAATGTTATTGTTGAGATAGAATCCACGCCTGATACCGGGTTTCAAACCGACGCAACTATATCAAAGCGTGTCCCAGGAAGACCCACAAAATATGCCAATGATACAAAAGGAAAAACAATCATGGCAGACGATTCCCGGAATCGGGTTGTGCCACAGTCAAACGTGGCTGGGACGTTTGACGTCCCGCCTGCGGCAGATTCCGGGAATCAAGAGTATAAATATGAAATTGTGGCTAAACTCTATGCCCCCAACGGCGGACTTCTTCTCAAGGAGTTTAGAGGCAAAACCGCAATGGAAGTCTATATGCAAATGACGGATTGGGATTATATGGTCATGCCGTCGCATTTGATATATATCGGTACGGAGCTTCAGCGCGCGGAGTACGCGATTAAAGAGGGAAAAGTAGACAAATTTAGCCAGGATCCCGCTCCCAACAAAGGGTTGTAGGATCCCGTTTACCTGCAGTATCCGCTTGCTGGCAGAGAATGATGGTGCCGAATAAAGGATTATCGCGGTTCTACTGAAGTGAGTATGTTTTTTGTTTCATGATTTTTCATAAAACTATTTAATTATTGTAGAATTATTAAAAAAGTGTTACTTTTATGAAAATTACTAAAATATCTAGAAGATATGTTTGAAGTTCCATTAGTTACTACAAAAAAGTATATTGTTCCCGTATCTTTTAATAAAAAAGAAAACGGTGAAAAAGTATTTCAGAGTGGGGTTTTGATTGAGGCAGGAACTCCATGTCAATTACACTCCCCAAATCCAGATGATTCACTCAATGTAAACGGTGTTTTTAATTTTACGACCTATGATGGGGGTGCAGTCACGAAAACGACGAAATCTGAGGGGACTGCCTACGGCATCCCAGTAGCTGGTATTCAACCAAGGATACATACTAATGAATAAGTAACGTATTTTTCAATTAATCCATTTATTTTTATTTGACATCCCTCCGTTTTCCCTTCATACTAAAATAATGTTTGACCAGTTTTTTAGTGCAGTCCTCTTTCTTTTCAATCTTCTTGGTAGTGTCCGCGGGGAAAGTACGGAAAGCGCGACTCTTGCGACAGCCAGCGCCGAACAAGCGTCCAACCCTGCGTCCCTCATTTCAAATTTTACGACAGCCCAGACACAAGCGCGCCTCACCTGGGAAGAAAAACGCGCATCGTTTGCAGCCACGCTTATCAGTATTAAAAACGAAAAAAAGCAAACGATCCTTGAGACGCTCCAAAACCGGCTCTATGAGATTAATAAAACGCAGACAACACTTCTCATGAACAGATTGGAAAAACTCTCTTGGGCCCTCACACAAATAAAAAATCAAACAACCGCATATCAGGAGGACACTGGGAAAGATACGACGCATAGTATCGATGCAATTGCCGAAGCCCAACAGGTAATTGCTGATGCGATGGTTGCTGTCACGCTTCAATCAGAAAAAACCTATGTGATGACGGTGACTTCAGAATCGACTGCCAAAAAAGCATTTGAAACCCAGCGGAAACTCCTCTCAGATGATCTGAAAAAAGTCCGTGATATGGTGAAAAATGCCGGGAAAAAAGTCGGCGATGCGCTCAAAGCGCTCAAAACATTGACAGGAAAACCAGTATTTATTACCGTACCGGAACATGTAGCATTGTAGCCCTTGTTACTAGAGGAGTTCTATGGTTTGTCATTGCGAGGAATCCTGAGCTTGTCGAAGGAGACGAAGCAATCCCTGCCAGCTGGCAGATCTATAGCAAAGATTACTTTACCCGACTCAGTCGGGATCGCAACGGCATAGATAGTAAAATATGATCATGAATCACAAAGGTTTTTCTATTATCATCATCCCTCTGGTCGTACTTCTTTTAGCTGTTGCCGGTGTGTTTGCCTATAAATTGTATAGTGACGGCGTGAAATCCCAAGCTGCACAGGAGTCACCGGCCATTCTCAAAACCATCCCGTCACTCCAGGGAGCTGCAGCTAAACCGGTTAAAGGATATGGATCTGTGAAAGAACCCACAAAAAGTGCGACGCCGAGTGTGACCCTTCAACCCACAGGATCTACGGTTTCCGGCACACCGCTTGAGACCTTCCTCGAGGAAACAGAGGATACCGGCGAAGCAGAACTGAAATCCCTCGATGCCACCGCCTCCGCAAACCTCTAATGTTTAATACATAATGCATAATATTATTTTCACGGCTTGCGTGGAAATGCTAGAGTTAGGTAGTTATTTCGAGTGATATGAGTTATCCCGCCGGGATCTCTCCCCCCGACTCAGTCGGGATCGAGATGACAAAAAACTGCGTACGTTTTGTATTTCGTATTTTATTATTCATTATTCATTGTGCATTATTCATTTGAATTCTCCCTCTTGTAACTCCATCATAGATTTCTTACGATAGGGGACAATTCATTTTATGACAAAACCGTTCTATATTTCCGTCACGGGGACGATGGGTTCGGGCAAGACTACCGCATCCCGGCTTCTTGCGAAAGAACTCGGATTTCATTTGGTGGAAGAAGTCTGTAGTGAAAATGCGTTTCTTTCCCGGTTTTATAAAAAAATGAACCGCTGGGCCTTCCATTCACAAACATTTTTTTTGATGGAAAAAATCAATCAACTCATGGAGATTGGAGAAAATCTGGAAGATTCTTGTCATCCCGAGCGACCACCACTTTCTCTGTCATCCCGAGCGGAGTCAGGTACCGTATGGTACCTGGCGGAGTCGAGGCCTGCCTGCCGGCAGGCAGGGATCTTCCATACTTTCTCAACGAATGACAATCGTATTTCTTCTGTCATCCCGGAAGCACGAAGTTCGTCTTCTGTCATCCCGAGCGATCACCATTCTCCCTCTGTCATCCCGAGCGATCACCATTCTCCCTCTGTCATCCCGAGCGACCGGAGGGAGTCGAGGGATCCCATCCGAAACAAGAGCAATAGAATAACAGGCATCGTCCAGGACACCCCCATAGAGCAGGACGTCTTTTCCTACGCCAAAGCCCAGCATACACTCGGTAATATGGACGACGCAGAATGGAAACTTTACAAAAAAATTTATACGTCTTTCCTCCCGAATTTGCCCAAACCGGATCTTTTAGTCTATCTCAAGACTTCGCTTCCGGTTGTCGAAAAACGGATTGAGGGACGGGGACGGGGATTCGAGCAAAAAATCCCGCGGGCGTATTTGGAATTATTAGAACGGCTCAATGAAGAATGGATCAGAGACCACAAACCCTGCCGGATGTGTATGATTGACACTGACGGCCTCAATATCGTGGCGAGTAAAGCTGCGCAAAAAGCCATGCTCCGGTCTGTTATGGACACGATGAAATGGTAAAAATATTTTGTGACACTCCTCTTGGAGAAAAGCAATTTTCTTCCTTGACAAGAGAGAGCTGTTCGTATTTACTGGAAGGAGAGAGAGTTTTTTATGAAATCATATTCGGTAGACCACACCAGACCATATATCATAGCCCTCGGTATTGCCGGTACGCTTGTTGTTTTGACGGTCATTGTTTTTGCCATACAAAGGGGCGGATTGGATGTTCGGAGTAAAGCAGCTACGAAGACGCGGTATATCTGTACTTCGGCTCAACAGTGCTCACTCATGGCCGGCACATCGGTTCCGAGTATTTATTGCGGCGGATCTACCTGCAGACAGACATGTTGTAAAGTGACGGTGAATATCACGCCATCGCCTTCCGGGACGGCCGGACGAACCGCTTCGCCGACCCGGCGTCCGTCACCATCGCCGACGCGTCGTCCCACTCCCACCCCTACTCCCGTGAGGAGACCGTCGCCGTCACCTACACGCAGACCGACTCCTTCACCCACACCGTTGCCTCCTACTCCAACATCGAGTCTGACGCCGACTCCCCACATTGGTCCAAATGATTGAGACGATAAATATTTCCCCCCGGTTTTTCATGTTGTCCTTCTGTTTTCTTTGTGCTACAACATAAAGAATATGAAAATATATTTCACTGCCAAAACGACGGATGATGGGGAGGGGATACGGAACAGAGCGATTCTTGCCTCGATCAAACACCTCGGCCACACGCTTGTCTCAGGAGAACAGATCATTGACCCCGCACTGTTGAAAAAAGATGCCAAACTGACCGCCAAAGATATTTTTTCCAGGGAAAAGAAGCGGATGGAAACCGCTGATTGCGTGGTTGCGGAAGTCACAACTCCCAGTAGTGGCGTAGGAGGAGAAGTCGTCTATGCGCTCGTTCACAATAAACCGGTTCTTGCCTTGTTTTATAAAGATGCGGAAAATCATCTGTCGCCTATGATTGCCGGCAATCCGTCAGACCACCTCTACCTTGAACACTACGAAGATGACAATATAACTATTATTTTGAAACGGTTTTTCACCGAGGTTGACACACTGAAAAACAGAAAAGGGAAACTTATTGTCGTGGACGGCGGAGACGGGTCGGGGAAAGCGACACAGTCAGATTTGTTGATTACCTATTTAGAAAAAAAAGGCGAAAAAGTAAAATACATGGACTTTCCCCGATATTACAGTTCCTTCCATGGTCGTGTGGTCGGAAGGTTTCTCACCGGCGAGTTCGGGAGTCTCGACGCAGTATCCCCATATTTAGCATCCTTGGCCTATGCCCTTGACCGGGCAAGCGCCAAAGAAGAAATGGATGAGTGGCTTTCCGCTGGCGGAATTTTATTATGCAACCGCTATGCGACGAGTTCCATGGCGCACCAGGCAGCTAAATTTCCCGAGAGTAAGCGGAAAGAGTTTATGGAGTGGCTGGATGAGATGGAGTACAAAGTCCATAAAATTCCGCGCGAAGACGTCGTGGTGTATCTCTATGTTCCATGGAAAATCGGGTATGAATTGACGCTGAAAAAAGAAGCACGGAAATATACTGGTGGTAAGCTTGATATTGCCGAAAAAGATATGCACCATCGGCAAGCCTCCGAGGAGATGTATCTTCAGCTTGCCAAAGAACGCAAAAACTGGATCCTCATCGACTGCGTAAAAGACGGGAAAATTTTACCCAAAGAAACGATCCATGAGATGGTGATCGCGGAACTCAGGAAAAGAAGAATTATATAAAGAATCAAACATGTAAACGTACAAACATCATTCCATGTATATACGTATATCCGTCATTCTGGCAAGCTCGGCTCTGCCGGGCGCGTCCAGAATCCAGAATATGATGGAGTGACTCTGGACAAGCCAGAGTGACGACAGGATGAGGAGAGTGAATCGTATTCTTCGAGCCGAAGGCGAGAAGTTCTCACTTGTTCGAACAATAATCATTTTGTAATTCGAATTTATTATTTATTGTGCATTATTCATTGTACATTGTGCATTTGATTTGATACTTGAATAACAACGGAAGCCAGATTCCGGGAATCAATCTTCTGGATTCCCGGAATCGAGAGTTTGAACTATGAAAAAAGGTAAAGGCAAGTTAACAGTCGTTGCCGGTCCCATGTTTTCCGGTAAAACCAGTAAGCTCGTTGCTATGGTTGATGTGTTTACGCGGATGGGACACACCGTCCTGACCGTTAAACCCCGGATCGATAACCGGTACGGCGGGAAAAAAGAAATCCACAGCCACGACCACCGCATTTCCAAAGCGATTGTCGTCAACGGCGAGACGCCGGAAGTCATATTAAAAAAAATTCTTGAGACGGGGGCTGATAAAGTGATTTTCGACGAGGTACAGTTTTTTGATAAAGAAAAAATCAAAACAGTGATTGCACAACTTATCAAAAAGGGGATCCACGTCATTGGCGCCGGACTTCTGTATGACTATATGCGGAAACCCTTTGGCGTGACACCAGAGCTTATGGGATTGGCAGACGAGCGGTTGGAGCTGGTTGCCATCTGCCAGAAATGTGGCAGTCTTGCCCGCCACTCCGAGCGGACGCGCGGGACGAAGGGTCAAATTTTGGTTGGTGCCAGCGAATACATCGCCGTCTGCGAACACTGCCACAAAATTTATAAATAATTTTTTCCCTTTAAACTCCTTTAAACTCCTTTAAACTCCTTTAACATCCTCTATGTTCCTCTATATTGTTGTTGATACTGTCATCCTGAGCTTGTCGAAGGATCTCCCTCCAGACTTCTCCCTCTGTCATCCCGAGCAACCTGCCATTCTCTCTCTGTCATCCCGAGCGGATTGTGTCATCCTGTACGAATGTGTCATCCTGAGCTTGTCGAGGGATCTGCCACGTTCACCGTCATCCCGAGCGACCGGAGGGAGTCGAGGCCTGCCTGCCGGCAGGCAGGGATCTTCCATACTTTCTCAACGAATAACCATCAACGAATTTTTTCTGTCATCCTGAGCTTGTCGAAGGATCTCCCTCCAGACTTCTCTCTCTGTCATCCCGAGGCTTTGCGAGGGATCCCCTGATCCAACAAAATACCGAGATTATTTTTTTTGATTTTTGAATTTTGATTTTTGTTTGTGATTTGTTATTTGAGTTTTTGTGATTTATAAAAAATTGACCTCTTTTGATCCCTTTTCACCCTCTTGTGAAATCTTCATATTTTTATACACTCATAAAAACGCCTAAAAATTGACGTTTTTTATTTATTCATAATAAGAATGGCTGCTTTAGAATCAGAAAGACAAACTTTTCAAGATAGAAAACTCTTTCCATCTGAGAATCCTCGACATCCCATACAATATGGTTTTTTTAGTGCTTCAACAAGCCCATGGAGACAACAAGCAGCTCAAGAAGCATCAGATGCTTTAGGTATATTTGAAACTCCAATTCCCATATCTATTTCTGGACCTGAGGATGGAGGAGATGCTGGTAAAATTGCACTTGGAAAAGTGCGTCAAGCGGCAGCATATGCTTTAGACCATGGATTAGGAATGCAAAAACCTGGAAAAGCAGTGGTTGTTTTTGGAGGTGATTCCTTTAATTTTTATCCTACAGGAGATGGAACAATATTTAGGATGCAAAAACCTCGAAATCACCAGGATTTTGAACAACATGCTGTTCTATGGGAACAGAATCTACGTCATGGATTACCTATAAGAGCACAAAAAGGGTATGCAGTCGGATTATACGCAATCGGAGTCCCTCCGATAGAATTTACTTCGACAGGTATCCTGCAACAGCAAATTACCGATGCTCATTATCTTAAGGGTTTATTTTGTCGTGATAATTTTGATTATGCGTCACAATTTGCAGGAAGTATGCCTGGTCCTGAGGCAATTGAATCAGGATCTTTATATGTTTATGATTCGTCCGGTCGTAGATTGTCTAAACAAGAAGCTATACAAGCTGTAATGGCAGCAGAAAGTAGACAAGCTGAACAATTGATAATGCAAGCATATACTGTTTTAAAACAGTATATGGGCTCTGAGAATGGATCAAGGTGTTCAACATGGATAGTGCCATTAGATTTTAATCGTACCAGCAATCACTCACCTTCACTTTTTCCTCTTGGAGAAGATTCTGGTACACAACCTTTACTGTTTACCGATATTAGATGGAATATACAAGAACTTGAAAATCAAATTTTAGCATTATTAAAACAAGGGAATGAATCGCCGGCAGATCAACAAAAATTGAATCATTTGCGACAAACACAAATTCGAATGAATATATTATGATATTTTTATTTAGTTAGTATTGTCTTGTAAAAAAATAGGCTTGAGAAACATGAAAAGGAGGATATATGGCAAAACCAAAAATTTTAGCCTCAGCGCCTATTATTGAAGGCAAACAATACCACATTGATTGTGAAGCAAAAGATATTGCTAAATCAGTTCTGTTACCTGGTGATCCGGCCAGAGTAAATAAAATTGCATCCCTTTGGGATAGTGCTAAGGAAGTGGCGTACCACCGCGAATACCACACGATGACGGGAAAGTATAAAGGAGTACCGATTTCCTGTACGTCCACGGGTGTTGGCGCACCGGCTTTGGCAATTGCCGTTGAGGAATTGTCCAGAATCGGCGTTGAAAATTTTATCCGTGTCGGTACCTGTGGCGGGATCCAGAAAGATGAACAATGCGGGGATCTGGTGATTACGACCGGCGCAGTCCGTCTGGAAGGCGCGTCCAAAGAATATGTCATGCCTGAGTATCCTGCAGTTGCCCATTACCAGATGGTAGAAGCCTTGATTCAGGCAGCAGAAGAATTAAAGGTCCGGTATCACGTGGGGATTACGGCGTCAGCGGACACGTTTTACTGCGGACAGGGGAGGCCGGGATACCGCAATTATTTCCCCAGCCACAAAGACCATATCTTGAGGGATCTCCAGAGTGCTGGTGTGAAAAATTTTGAGATGGAAGGATCGTGTCTTTTGACGTTGGCTAGTCTTTTTGGCAAACGGGCGGGAATGATTTGTTGTATTGTGGCCAACCGCGTGACCAATGAGTTTGAAATCAACGACGATTTCCAGAAACGCGCCGGCCTCGTCGCCTCCCGCGCTTTAGCCCTTCTTTTTTTGAGAAAGTAAGATAAATTTCTTATCTGTACGGTCTAAATAATTCTTTCTCCTTTATTTTCATGCATATGCATGAAAATAAAGGAGTGTATTATTTTTGATCTCTTGACGGCGTTTCCATTTTTAGTACACTAGTCAAAAGCGCTCGAAACCTTTTGAGCGTTTTTTTATTTTTTGACTGGTTAGTTAACGAGCAAATTCTGATTTGCAAGTTTACAAACCATCAATCCGCTGAAGCGAATATTTCGTGAGCATGGTTGTAAGCCTTGGCACGAATATGAATGGAGGCGGAAATTCTCGAAGAAACGAAGTCCCTCCCGATGTAATATTGGGGGATTGGCTTAGGACATTCACCAATGAGAAATTGCAGCTGTATTAGTATTTATTGTTCATATATATAACACCCGCATTTTTTGCGGGTTTTTTTATGGCACATGGTGAAACATTAGTCCTTGCCTCAACAAGTCCGTTACGGACGGAAGCGTTACGACATATATTTCCTGAAAAAAGGATTATTTCCATCCCGGGTGGTGAGGAGCCCAAAGACCTACACCCTGTTGATGTAGCTGGACAAAAAGTCCTTCATGCCCAAGAATTTTTAACAGAAAACGGAATGCAATGGGACAGTCTTGCAATCCAAAAGCCATACGGAATCATTGCTGTTGACGCGATGACGACTGTTCCACAGAGTAATCCTGACGGACTTCTTTCACCCAAACGTGCTGGGAAAATACCTTCTCTTGGCGTGTTATTTCAACAATTTATTGATATGGAATCATATACTCGTATATTTGGACAAGGACCAGTATATACAGTGACGTCAGGAACCTGTTTCCAAAATGGAGGAGATCCGGTAAAAAGAAGCGTGGATATAACAGTCCAACTTGAACCTAAGAATGTTGGTTGGTTATCAACTTCAGAAGGGAGAGAAACATATCTACAGCTATTCCATACTCTTGAATCTCCGATGACTCCACTGAAAACCAGCGGTGGACTATCCTTAGCGACACTTGAGCATATGGGCATGATTCGGAGTATTAATGGGGTTGTCGCAAAAGATCCAGCGTATCCAGAAGCACTTCAGAGTGCGTTGTTTGGTGTCGCGGTTGGATTTCATCCGGATGTTTTAAATGATATAGAACGCGGTGCGTCAGATCGGATTTTGACCTGGCAACCGTATTGTGAGTTGACCAAGCGGTGTATGCGGCTAAAGGATACTGTGTGATTTTTATTGATCTGATGATCTGTATTCTTATATTCTTATAAAACTATGCATATGCATGAAAATATAAGAGTTACTTTTTGATTTGAGATTCATGTTTTTTGTGATTGACAAAAGGAGCTTTATTAGATATAAGAGCGTATGTATAATAAAGTAGAAGATAAGCCAAAAAAATTATTACCACCAACGTCTTTAGCAATAGTTACAGATGGCTATCAAGAAGGGGTTTGGTGGTCACTCTTGAATGACGCGATATGCATGAGTCCTGATCCAGTTGCAATACCAGAATATCCAGGAAATCCCCATAAAAAAGAGCATAAATTATTTCCTCCACGTTCACTATAAAAAATAGGTTTTCTTTATCTCTAGTTTTTTTTTCTTCAACCTCGTACAATTGAGCCATGCATGCTCAACAAGGTGATACTAAACTCTCCGATCTTTTGAAAAAAGAATCCACTCGTCAGTCAGAGACTCTCACCCTCATCCCTTCGGAAAACTATTGCAGCCGTGCGGTTCGTGAGGCGGTTGGGTCGATACTCACAAATAAATACGCCGAGGGTTATCCGGGCAGGCGGTATTATAACGGCAATACATATATTGATGAAATTGAACAGCTCACGATTGACCGCGCAAAAAAACTTTTTGGCACGCCTCACGCCAACGTCCAACCATATTCTGGGTCACCCGCTAATTCTGCTATCTACATGGGACTCCTTGAGCAAGGCGATACGTTTATGGGTTTGAAATTGTCCGGTGGAGGACATCTCACGCACGGCCATTTTGTCACGTTTTCCGGTAAGTATTTCAAACCGGTTCAATATGATGTTGAGGAAGATGGTTCCATAAATTTAGAAAAAGTTCAGGCGCTTGCTTTGGAAGTGAAACCAAAATTGATTATGGTTGGGACGACTGCCTACCCCCGTATTTTTGATTGGGGAGCGTGGCGGGAGATTGCAGACAGTGTGGGTGCATTACTGGTTGCGGACATTTCCCATATCGTTGGACTTGTGATTGGCGAGGTTCACCCCAGTCCGGTTCCCTATGCTGATGTTATTATGACGACCACCCATAAAACCCTTCGGGGTCCACGGGGAGCTATGATTTTAGTGACGCAAAAAGGATTGGACCGGGATCCCAAGATGGGAGAGAAAATTGACAAAGCAGTGTTTCCCGGGCTCCAAGGAGGGCCCCATGAAAATATTATTGCAGGACTGGCTGTTGCCCTTCACGAAGCATCACAACCGGCATTCAAGAAATATGCACAGCAGGTTGTAACAAATGCGAAAGCACTTGCACACACACTGACAGAGAATGGAATTCAACTGGTCACCGGTGGCACAGAAAATCATCTCATGGTTCTCGACCTCAGGAAACAAGGAAGGACAGGACGGGAAGTAGCCGATGAGTTGGAGGCAATCGGGATTGTCACCAACCGGAATAGCGTTCCGCATGATACAGCATCGCCCTTCAATCCGTCAGGCCTTCGCATCGGCACCCCGGCCGTGACGACGCGCGGGATGGGTGAAAAAGAGATGAAAATTATTGGGAACGCAATCATTTCAGTGGTTACGCACAGTAAGGATGATTCTACCAAAAGGAATATCCAAATGTTGTGTAAACAGTATACAATACCGGATGTTTTTTGAAATTATCAAAAAGCAGATAGGAGGTATATATAGGTGCACCTATTGAAAAACCACAGGTTTTGATAGAGAAACCTAAGGAATGGCGATATCTTGTAGATGGAGCTGGTCAAGTTATTTATATTGAACAACCCTCAGAAGCTGACGATTTTTCTTTATTCGATAAGGAAACGGAGTTAGGTGATAGACGACCAAAAAATATTGTTTACATTATCACCCGGCGGTGATTTAGGTATACACCTACCCATCTCGGATTTTTGGTAGCTTCAACAATTCCATCCTTGCTTCCTTCTGTCTTTTTCTGTTATACTTCCTTTACTCACATCTGCAAGCAGTATCTTTTCTCTGACGATACGTCGGAGCAAGCGGATGGCGGAAATCGCTCGCGAGGGCGAACAATAAAAAGATACATGGTTCGGTATAATTTACCACCTTGTATTGAGGTGGTTTTTATTTGGAAAATGGGAACATTGAAATTGGAAAATAGGAATAGAAAATAGATTGAAAGAAATTGGTTATTAATTTTTTCTATTTTCTATTTTCTCCTTTCCATTACCATTTTCTATTTTCCAAATAGCTATTTTCAAATATATTTATGTCAGACATTACTCTCCAACAATTACTCGAAGCCGGTTGCCATTTCGGCCATAAAGCCGAACGCAGACACCCGAAAGCCACGCCGTTTATCTATACCGAAAAAGACGGAATCCACATTATTGACCTCGTACAAACCAAAGCAGGGCTTGATAAAGCTATCGCCCAGGTGAGAGAGATTGTAGGAAACGGTGGAGAAGTGCTTTTTGTCGGTACGAAACGTCAAGCCAAAGACGTCCTCAAAACAGAAGCAGACCGGGCAGGCGTGCCGTTTGTGGTCGAGCGCTGGATCGGTGGATTCCTGACAAATTGGGAAGGCATCCAGCGGACGATAAAAAAAATTCTCACGATGACAGAAGATCAAAAAACTGGTGCATGGAAACGATTCCCCAAACATGAGCAGGTAAAGATGGCACATCACCTCAAACGCATGAATATGTTTTACGGTGGCGTGACGAAACTCATGGAATTGCCGAAAGCGCTTTTTATTGTCGATGTGAAAAAAGAAGGTGTCGCGTTCCGGGAAACAATCCGGTGTCATATACCGATTATTGCCATTGTGGACACCAACGTAAATCCCACGGATGTCCAGTATCCGATTCCAGCGAACGATGATGCAGTTGGTTCAATTGCTATTATCTCAAAAGCGCTTGCTGATGCATATCTGGAGGGGAAACGGATAGTGGAAAAAAATACACCAGTAACGAAACCGGAGAAAGCGGAGATAAAAGAGACCGAAGAGAAAACGGAGAAAAAAGAACATACCGAGAAAAAAGAGACTATTGAGAAAAAGGAGATAGAAGAAAAAACAGAGAAGAAAGAGAAAACCGGAAAAAAAGAGACTGTAAAAATAGAGAAAAAACCAAGTATTGAAGTTCAGAATAAAGAAAAATAATAAGTATTGTCATCCTGAACGAAGTGAAGGATCTAGTCCCGACATTACGTCGGGACGCTGTTGCTAGATTCTTCTCCCGACTCAGTCGGGATCAGAATGACAGATCGATTTTTTTATGAATATCTCACTTGATACACTCAAAAAACTCCGCGAAGAAACCTCAGCCGGTGTCTCTGATTGCCGGGCTGCGCTTGAAGATGCAGCTGGTGACTACGCGAAAGCCAAAAAACTCATTCAGGAGAGAAGTATTGAAAAAGCAGCCAAAAAAGAAGGCAAAGAGACAAGCGAAGGCATCGTTGCCTCCTATGTGCATGCCAACGGCAAAGTCGGCGTCCTGGTAGCGCTCACCTGCGAGACGGATTTTGTCGCTTTAAACGATGAATTTAAAAAACTCGGCCATGAAATAGCCCTCCAAGTGGCAGCTATGGATCCGAAAGACGTTCCTGCGCTTTTGAAATCCGCATATATCCGTGATGCAAAGCTTACGATTGCAGACCTTATTAAAACCACGATTGCCAAAGTAGGGGAAAACATCACGGTTGCCCGTTTCTCCCGCCTCGCACTCTAGAGAGTGATTCTATAGTTCAGAGAGTCATACGATGTAGATGAGGATGAAATCCAAAAATTGGAAGGGTTATTGGCTAAGTCTGATCCTGATGCTGTAGCAAGATATCAAGAAGCTTCACTTAATTGTTTTCGCAGATTGGTTACAGAAAGTAGTATTAATTCTCAACTTAATGATGCTGAGGGATTATTTGCTTTGGGTGTCAAAAGGGACTTACAAAAGATTTGTCATGAGTGAGACTTGTTATAGATATCAAACTTCGATTCCGGGAATCAATAGTACTTAACTATATCAAACAAATATCTTTCATAACTTCATTGAAGATCATTTTTTCAATTCGTAATTGTGAATTCGTAATTGTTCATTTATAATCATTGTATATGATCGATTCTATTCTTTCCCAAACCCGTACAAAGATGCAAAAGGTGTTGGAGCTCACCAAGACTGACCTTTCCTCAGTGCGTTCCGGCCGGGCAACGCCAGCGCTTGTGGAAAATATCGTTGTTGTGGCCTATGAGGGGACGCAAAAGCTGAAAGTCATGGAGATGGCCACTATTTCTACGCCGGACTCCCGGACGGTTCTCATCACTCCGTACGACGTGACGACTGTTGGAGATATAGCCAAAGGCATTCAGGAATCCCACGCAGGCTTGAATCCTCAGTCAGACGGCGAGGTCGTCCGCGTCACTATCCCACCATTATCTGAGGAACAACGGAGGGAATATTTGAAACTCGCAAACGCCAAACTGGAAGCTGGTAAAGTGATGGTCCGGCAGGTCCGTCAGGAGTCGATGAAAGATTTGAAACGGATGAAAGATGGGAAAGAAATCGGCGAAGACGAGGAAAAAGTCGGTGAAAAAAAAGTCCAGGAACTCACGGATAGTATGGTTAAAGAGATTGAAGATATGGGGAAGCGGAAGGAAGACGAACTGATGCAAGTATAATCGTACCGATCCGAATAACCGAATAATTGTATCCGAATTACCCGAATAATTCGTATCATTCGGATGTATTTTGGATATTAGGATCGCGTTTTATGCTACTCACTGCCATTACCTTTTTTATTATTTTGAGTGTCCTTGTCTTCGTCCATGAGTTCGGCCATTACCTCATGGCTCGCATCATCGGCGTCCGCGTAGAAGAATTTGGGTTTGGGTTGCCGCCAAGGATTTTTGGGAAAAAAATCAAAGGTACTATCTATTCCATTAACTGGCTCCCCATTGGCGGATTTGTCCGTTTGGCAGGGGAAGACGACGAGCCTACGATCCACGATCAACGATCTACGACCAACAAAAGCCAATACTTCTGGGCGCGGAGCAAAAAAGAACGCGCAGCGATCCTTTTGGCTGGCGTGACGATGAATTTTTTTCTTGCAGTTTGCATCACATCGTTTCTATTAATTCGCGGTGTCATGGAGCCTACGAAAATAGTCCGTGTCGAGACCATTACAGCGGGGAGTCCTGCAGAGGCAGTTGGGATCAAAGTATCTGATACGGTGAAAACCATTACGGTTATGGAATCTACTGGTAAAAAGAGCGTGGTTATCGAAGACCCGGATACCCTTATTACCACAGTCAAATCCCATGCCGGAGAAATGGTGGAGATCATCGTTACGCGGGACGGGAAGGAACTGCGTTTTACCGCTATCCCCAGGAAGGATCCGCCAAAAGGCGAAGGAGCGCTCGGTATTGCGATTTCCAATCTGGAAAAACACGTTTATCCCTGGCACCAGGCGCCGTTTTATGCGGTGAAAATAAATGTTATCCGGATGTGGCAGATGTTTTCCTCCATGGCAAATTTACTCTACAGACTCGTCACCGGCAGGAAGATCCAGTCAGGTGAAGTCTCCGGACCGGTTGGGATTGCGCAGGTCACGGGTCAGGCCATGAAGTTTGGTATTGATGCAGTCCTCGAATTTGCCAGTATTCTTTCTTTGAATTTAGCGTTATTAAATGTGTTGCCATTCCCGGCTCTTGATGGCGGGAGACTGGCGTTTGTTATTTTTGAGAAAATGGGGAAGAAAGCGCGTCCCGAGATTGAGCGCACGATCCACCAAATCGGCATGATGTTTCTTTTGGGCCTCCTTGCCCTCATTACGGTGAACGACATCCTTCATCTCGTCCGTGGTTGAATCCTATAATCAAAGGATATCCACCGCCTCTGGCGGTGAGATCTCATAACGGTTCTACCGTTGTAGTAAAATAAAAGACTCCACCTGAAAGGCGAGTTCCAGGAGGAGTCATGAATAAGTATAACCGATTA
>Ga0265297_10005408_pt1 | contig 19519 bp, 19 predicted proteins | sample Munlanlwell13791_FD_192502 | JGI IMG/M metagenome (GOLD analysis project Ga0265297, IMG submission 192502) | Leachate microbial communities from a municipal landfill in Southern Ontario, Canada - Leachate well 137-91 | ecosystem: Engineered > Solid waste > Landfill > Unclassified | place...
AGCGGCCGTAATTTTGTTTCTTATGGTTTTTCTCCGGAGTGCAATGTTTCCGCTAAAGATATTCGTATTCAGGGATTAACTTCCCGGTTCGAGTGCTGGATCGATGGGAAAAGCCGGGGGGAATTCATTCTCAATGTTCCCGGCCGCCACAATGTCTTGAATGCCCTGGCCTGCATCACGCTCGGGTGGCTTTTTGAGATCGATTGGGATGTTATTCGTAAGAGTTTAAAGAAATACCGGGGGGTCCAAAGGCGTTTTCAGATCAAAGGTGAAATAAATGATATTTTGGTCGTTGATGATTATGGCCATCATCCGACGGAGATAAAGGCAACTCTAGCCGCCGCCCAATCCTTACAGCGGAAAAGGATGATTGTCGCTTTTCAACCGCACCGTTATACCCGGACGAAATATCTTTTGGATGAATTTGCCGACAGCTTGCTGCTGCCCGATTATTTGATTATTGCGGATATCTACGCGGCCAGTGAAGCCCCGATGGAAGGCGTGACCTCGCAAAAACTCGTTGAGAAGATAACGAAGCGGCATCCGGGGGAAGTTGTTTATTTGAAGCGAGAGGATATCCTGACTCACCTAAAGAAAATTGTCCGCCCCGGGGATTTGGTGCTCACCTTAGGCGCGGGCGATTTAAACCAGATTGGTGAAGAATTTGTTTGTTATCTTCAAAATAAATCAAGATAGGTTTTAGGGAAGGAGAATTTTGGGCATGATCAGTCCGGATGGTTTAGGTCGTATCGGGGTGTTGATGGGCGGATATTCGTCCGAGCGGGAGATTTCCTTGAAGTCCGGCAGAGCGGTTTCTTTGGCCTTAAAAGAGGCCGGCTGTTCGGTCAAAGATATCGACATTCAGACGCGAAACGAAGCAGATATTCTTGATATGATCCGAAAATCCGAGATAGATGTCGCTTTTATCGCTCTTCATGGCTGTTTGGGGGAGGATGGAAAGATTCAATCGATTTTGGAGAAAGCGGGAATTCCTTACACCGGTTCGGGCGTTTCGGCGAATCAGCTGGCTATCGATAAGATATTGACTCAGGAAACTCTCCGACAGCGTCAGATCCCGATTCCAGCGTACCGGATTATTCCTCAAGGGCAGAAGGTTGATTTTGATACCCTGTTGGTTGATTTGAAAGGTTTACCGGTCGTGGTTAAGCCGGCGAGCGAGGGCTCAAGTATCGGCGTGACCATCGTCAGCCAGATAAATGACTTACCGCCGGCCTTGGCGAGGGCGTTTCAATATGGCCAAAGGATCCTTGTTGAACAATATATAAGAGGAAGGGAGCTGACGGTCGGTATCCTGGGGGATGAGGCCTTGCCCATTGTCGAAATTCGGCCTAAAAATGATTTTTTCGATTTTTCGGCAAAATATCAGCACGGGATGACCGAATATATTGTCCCGGCTCCTATTCCGGAGGATGTTGCCGGGGAGATCCAGACATTAGCCCTTGCGGCACATCGTTCGCTGGGGTGCAAAGATTTATCGCGGGTGGATGTTATGCTCAATGAGCAGATGAGGCCTTTTTTTCTGGAAATCAATACGATACCCGGGTTTACTTCTACGAGTTTATTGCCTATGGCGGCCCGATGTAAGGGCATTCCTTTTAAAGAATTGTGTTTAAAATTAGTTGAATTGGCTTATGAGAAGAAATAATAAAAAAGAAAAACCCTTTTTGCGCCACGTCCAATATTTGGTTATTGGACTTTTTGTCATTTTTGTCGTCTTTGTCTTATTGAGAAAGACCGTGATGGCGATTAAGAATTCCGGGATGTTTGTTATCAATGAGGTGGTGGCCGATCAGTCCGTTTCTTTTATCTCCTCGCCTTACTTGACCCGATTGAAAGGAGAGAATATCTTTGACGTTGATCTAAAGGGTATCCAGAACAAATTGGCCCATCAATATCCTCAGCTGTCTCAGGTGAGTGTGATCAAGCAGTTCCCGAACAAGATATTGGTTAAGGGAAAGAAACGAAATATTTTCGCGCAAGTGGCCATCCGGAACCGTTGGGTGACCATTGACGCGGATGGGGTGGCGTTATTCGAATCGGCGGAAATGGACAACCGGGTGCCTCTCATCAAGGGTATCAAAATGAAGGACCCGCATGTCTACATCGGTTATGCCTTGCCGGGTGAGCAGCTAAAGGTTGCTGTAAGGATTATCAAGGCCTTCAAGAGCAACGGCGGATTTTTTGATTTTCCCTTGTTGTGGGTCGACGTGGGAAACCTTTCCAAGATCAGCTTATCCCTTTTCGGCAATCTTGAGGTCATAGTCGACCGTTATAAAATTGTTCAGAAGTTAAGCACTCTTGAGCTTTTGTTGTCTCAGAAAAAAATAAATTTTGAGGAAGTCCGGTATATCGATTTGCGGTTTAATGAGCCGGTTTTAAGAAAAAAATAACTGGAGGGCTCGCGCCCCTTTGCCGACATGCTAAGAAAGATCATAGGAGAAAAATTTTATTGCGGGCTGGATATCGGTTCGCAGAGGCTCAAGGCGGCTTTGATGAAAGCTGCCGACCCGCATTGTCAAGAATTGCTGGGAGTTTATGAAGCCAAGACGCTGGGTTTTAAGGACTCATCGGTGAGTGATTTGGTCGAGCTGACGGAATGCATCCACAAGACTTTGACTGAATTGAGCAAGAAGACCGGGGTGAAATTAAAAGAAATACATCTGGGGGTCGGCGGAGACTTTATCGAGGTCCGAAAGAACAATTCTGTCATGCCGCTTGTGGATAGAGGCAGCAAGGTGATCGGGAGCCATGATGTCAAGAAAATCAATAACCAGGCGCGCTTACTCGGCCTAAAGGTCGAAGAAGAGATCCTTCATGATTTTCCGCAATATTATAAGGTCGATGATGTCAACACCGCGTTGAACCCCGTCGGCTTATTGGGGCGGAAATTGGAGGTTTATTCTTTGTTGATTGTGGCCAACCTGACGCGCTTAAGGAATATCACCAAGGCCGTTAATCAGGCGGGGTATGAAGTGGCGAATGTCTTTTTTTCCGGGTTTTCCGCCGCGTCCGTATCCTTGAATGAGCAATTAAAAAGCGATGGGTGTGTCTTGATAGATATCGGTTCCAAGGTCACCAATATCCTTATCTTTAAAAACGGACTGCTGAGGCACCTTGACCGTATCCCCATGGGCGGAGATCATTTGACTCTGCGCATCATGCTGGATCTCAACCTGCCGTTTAATCTGGCTGAGGATATCAAAAAATCATATGCGAATGCCATCAGCACGGATGAGCAAAACGAAGAAGAGATATTAGTTAAGAAAAATTCCGCTTATCTGCCTATCAAAAGAAAAGAGATCGTCCAGTCAATCAAGCCCGAGATCGACAAGTTTGTGGAAGCGATTAAAAATTCTCTGAATTCTTCCGGGATGCTTGAAGAGATCAAAGGCGGGATGGTCGTTATCGGCGGAGGGGCGCTCCTGACGGGGATGATCGAAAGGATCGAACAGGAAACGAGCCTTTCTGTCTCTATCGGGAAAGCCAGGGTGGGGCTAAAGAGTTTAACGAACGCAGTGACTTTTGCGGCCGCGGTCGGGCTCTCCCAAATGGGCTTAAATCATTCTTTCGGGGTCTCTCCCTTGAGCGATGTCCGCACGACCTGGACCAAGGGCCTCGTCGGCAGGATAAAGGAATTCTACCAAGAATATTTCTAGAGCGATGCGTTATTCGCCGGCGAGAGCGTTTAGGAAGACTTGGAGCAGTCTCGTCGTTTATTCAGGTTGTAGTTCATGTCGGACAGGATAGCCCGCAATCGCAGGATGCTGTTGAAGATATAAAGCATCCAGAATGAATTCAATAGCATCAGCATCACGATAATCGACAGATTGACCGCTTGCGAGGCCAGGAGACGCTCGCCGATATTGTTTTCGGATACGGATACGCTGATATCGATGGTCTTCATCGTGTTCACGAAAAAGGCCAGAAAAATGATGACCAGCACAATCTCGAAGAACAAGAGATAAAAATGCCGCGTAATCCATTTGGCGGAACGATTGTCCCACTGCCGCACCTTAGACATAAAATCATTGAATGGCATATTTTTTCCTCCTTACGAAAATTCTACTGTGTTCTGTTTTTGGCGTAAATATCCGATATGCTTTTTAGAATTTTCACCGGTGTATGCAAAGAATCAAAAATCAATATTTTATTCTACCATTGATCGGCGTCTTTTTTGCTGCTTTTGTATTTTTTTTAGCGGGCAGGAAACGCCTTCTGGAGGTGCATTTTATCGATGTGGGGTATGGCGATGCGATCTGGATAAGAACACCGGAATCTTCGTCCATCTTAATTGATGCGGGCCCGCAGGAATATGGGCCGAGGCTGGTGTCCTATTTAAGGTCGCAGGGCGTGCAGGAAATCGATCATGCCGTTATCACCCATCCTCACGCCAACCATTTTCAAGGGTTTGATATTCTGTTGAGAAATTTTCCCATCAAACAGTTTTATATCAACGGAGACCCCTCGGCTGAGGAAGGTTACGACGAGCTTTTGGCGGCGATCCGAAACAAGGGGATACCGCTGAGAACCGTTAAAGAGGGGGACAGGATCTGTTGCTCCTCCTCGGATTTCAGCATGGATATCCTGCATCCGGATCGTTTATCCGGCGATGTCAACGGCAATTCATTGGTTTGCTGGGTCCGCTACGGGGAAAGTCACTTCTTATTTACGGCGGACATCGGGGAGCAGGAGCAAGCGCGGCTCGTAAGCCGGTATCCATTAATACGTCTCGCCGGTTGTGTCCAGTTGCCCCATCACGGACGGTCGCGGAATAAGGAATTTATTAAGAACTTTACGGATCCGATATTGGTCATATCAACTGGTGAGTCACGATGGGGAGCTCCCCGCTTTGCGGGGCTGGATCGGCTTCCCGGCACAGTATTCCGGACAGATTTGCAGGGAACGATCGCGGTCATAGCCGACGGCCGGAAAATGAAAGTGAAGAGACCAGCTGCTGCGAGAAAAGATGATCAGCCTAAAAAATAAATATTGGCGTCAAGCCGCCATTTGGCTGGCGTGTGTTTATGCCTCCATTCCGGTCGTTAGGCCGCTGTGTGAAGCCTTAAGACGCCTGACCCATTTCAGTTTGCTCATCAATATTTTCCTCTTTGGTTTCTTGGGAATGATTGTTGCTTCCTTTTTTAAAAGCAAAAAGTTAAGTTTAGGGGCTTATCTGCTGGTTTTTTCAGTCGTTGTTTCGTATGTTTTCGGTTTGTCTATTATCCGCATTCCCGAGGAAAGAATACATTTCCTGCAATACGGTTTATTAGCCTTTTTTATACAAAGAGCGATCCGTCCGGATATCAAGGGGGACACCGCTTATCTGGGAACATGGGTTATCGTGTCCCTGCTCGGCTGGCTTGATGAGGGGATCCAGCATCTTGTCCCGGGACGTTATTATGATATCCGCGACGTTGTTTTAAATAGTGTCAGCGGGTTGATGGCTTTATCTTTGGATTTTATTTACCGGCGTTTTATTCACTCAAAGAAGGGGTGAGGGGCGGGACCTTAGCGGAAGGGAATTTTGCGTTTGGGGATTTTTCCGATGACGGAATGGTAAAATTTTCTTTCCACGCTCTTCGAAAAATGATATAGTAACTTTTCCATTCATATCCATATATAGGCGCCAGTAGCTCAACTGGATAGAGCACTAGTCTTCGGAACTAGTTGTTGGGGGTTCAAGTCCCTCCTGGCGCGTATAAGAATTTCCGAAAGAAAACCGCAATTCTATGCAGACCAGCCATTTAAAAAGTTCTCGCAACGCGCCGCCAATCATCATTCTTGTCGTTCTGTGCACGCTGATCATCGGATTAAGCTTGGGGGCGGCGACTTGGGACATCAATTTCTGGCCAACGGATACCGAGGTCTATTATTTTGACGCGGCCTTGCAAGTCCCTCATTTGAAATATATTTCTCAGCTGCATCAGTCTTTTGATCAGGAGCGGGTGAGATGGCTTCACGGGAAAGAAATGTTTATTTTAAGCGCTTCGGTTTTCCAGCGGCTGTTGAAGGATTCGCAGACAATTCGGCCATTTCTCCTTGTTTGTCTTCTCTCGCTTTCTTTTTCGTCGATCTTGATCTATCTGATCGCCAGGAATTATTGGGGATGCCGCGTCGGTCTTATTTGTTATTTTTGCTTCGTGACGTCTTTTTGGCCCTATATCTATTTTTTATTTGCCCGGCACCAGCCGCTGGGATTGTTTTTTTTCTTGCTGGCTTTCTATTTGTTGCAGGTATCCGGGAAGAATTTCTGGGGAAGGTTGAGCGGTGTTTTTTCGGGCGCTTGCCTCTGTTTTTCCCTGTATTCGTCTTCCATTTCGGCCTTGTATTTGCCGTATTATGGTGCAGGGTATTTTTTTTATCAATATCGGACTTATTGGCGGGCAGGAGGGGGTTTAGAAAATATCAAGCAAACCGTGAGGTCAACGCTTCCGATCGTTTTGGGCTTCGCGGGCGTTTTTGTTTATTTTAATTTTCCGCACATTATTTATAATGTGAAAAGTTATGTTGATTATGTCCGGATCAGCTGTGACTTCAATCATTTCGTATATAACCAGAGAGTCCTGCAACAGTGGTTACCGGCCCACCTGATGAATATCCGGGGGGGATGGCTCTGGGTCTTTAAATATTTTCGAATGATTATGCCGGTCATCTTTCCGGTATTTCTAGCCGGGAATTTATTTCTGGTCTGGCATTATTTTTGGTCCGGCAGGAAGAGCGCTCTTAAGACGAAAATGGCCGCATTAGGGATTATCCTCCTTGGCTGGTCCTCTGTGATCCTAGCCGAACTCCGCCAGGTGGCGCAGTACGGGGCGAATTATTTTACTTCCTTTGTCGGGATTTTACTTCTGATCGGGTTTGCCGCTTACCAATTTTCGGAAAGGGGGTATGGGGCGAAATTGTCCCGGATCCCCCGGCGGGTCAGCATTGTGCTCCTTTCCCTCGTCGCCCTTACGCAGGTTGTCTGGAACAGCTATGTCTTTTTTGAGGATATTTATCCAACGAGAATGGCCACGACATTTCTTTCTAAAGAAATCGACCGGTTGGGCATTAAAGAAATATATGTCTACAATAATCATCCGCTCAACATCCCGATGGTGGATTGTTTGACTCCCTCCTTGTTAAAGAAAATACGCCGAGTGACTTTTAACGGGATTTCGGAAGTGCCTTCGGGTTATCTGTTGATACCGCCAGTAACCGGGAATTCGATCTATACGGCCGCGACGGGTTTTTACACCGATTTTGACAATGATATTTTCCTTAATGAATTGCTGAGGAAAGGCAATATCCAGGATTATGCCGTCGCCTCTTTCCGGACGTTGGCTTCGAGCCGGATCTGGCCGCACGAGGAAGAGATCTTGAGTTATCGCTATTTGATCTTGAATCAATTTTCCAAGGACATCGTTGAGAAAGGAAAGGTCTGGTTGTTGGATGCCGGCCGGCTGAAGCGGGATATCTTGAAGAATTTTCCCAGCAGAGATTATATTTTTCTTGCTCAGAATAACGTCCGCAATATCGGGGCCAAAAGCCGGGTGTATGTTTATAAGGGATACATTACCGGAGTGAAGGAGGAGGCGGTTTGCAGTCGGCTCGGGGTCCGGCTTTATAAAGTTGGAGACCCGGATGACCATTTGGTCGCCTACCTTTATAAGACCGATGAAACACAAAGGCACCTTTGGGTCCCGCACGGCGGACAGTTCGCTTCTCGGCCGGTCGCGGGACGGGAGATAACAACGGATGCCAGCGGGGAGTGGGTGATGTTTGAGTTTGATGAACCCTTGGTCCTTAAGCCGGGCCTGTTTTTCTTCACGATCTACCGGACAGGTGCGGCCAGCGATGAACATTACTATCGCATCTATCGCGAGTATTTTAAAGGGATATAATATCGCCGGCCTGCGCACGCAGAAATTGTGGTTATTTATTCGCAAATTATCTTTACAAAAAAAGAAGTTTTATATAAGATAGGGCAAAAATGCGTTTGGTTGTTTCTTTCAAAATAGTTTTTCAAGCCCAGGCTTGATCCGAAGTCATCCATGACGAAATGTTAACTCCGCAAGGTCTCAAACAATCCCCGTTAAGATCCGCGCACGAAAGATTAAATGCGCGGCTGGTTCCATTCGGCGGATGGGAAATGCCGCTGCAATATGCGGGGATCTTGGAGGAATATGAATACACCCGCCAACGCGCGGCGCTTTTTGATATTTCGCACATGGGGGAATTTATCGTCGAAGGTGATGCGTTGGCGAGCGGCCTGGATGGCCTCGTGACGTGTTCGATTAAGGACCTGCCGGTAAAAAGCTGCCGTTACGGGACACTGCTCAATGAGCAAGGAGGCATTTTGGATGATCTCCTGGTTTTTCGAATGGAACAAGAGAAATGGATGATCGTTGTTAACGGGGCGACAACGGATAAGGACGCGGAGCATTTTAGCCGCCATATTGGGAAGGCCGGAAGATTCACGGATATTTCTCTACGGACCGGAAAGCTGGATATCCAGGGCCCCGGGTCGCGGGATGTTTTGTCCCCTCTGGTAAACGGCATAGAAAGATTGAAATATTATACGTTTGATGAATTTGATGTCGTTGGCGAGCGCGTCATCGTGAGCCGAACGGGATACACGGGAGAATTGGGGTACGAAATATATTATCCTTGGGACAAGACGGAAAAGCTGTGGAATAAGATTTTAGAGAATAAGCAGGTGGCCCCGGCGGGCTTGGGCGCGCGGGATGTCTTGAGGATGGAGATGGGTTACAGCCTTTACGGACATGAATTAAGCGAGGATATCTCTCCGTTGGAAGCTGGCCTGGAAAGATTTGTGGATTTTGATAAGGATTTTATCGGTAAGGGCTGTTTGATAAAACAAAGAGAGCGGGGAATGAACCGACGATTGGTTTGTTTCGTCTCCGAGAACCGCCGTTCTCCCCGGAATAGTAATAAGATCCTTTCTCCTGATTTGCGCGAGATCGGGGTGGTGACCAGCGGGACATTCGCGCCGAGTTTGAAACGGGGGATTGGCATGGGTTTTGTCTCCTCGGCCTTGACACCCATCGGGGAAAAAGTTATTATCAACGATCAGAGGAATAATTTTAAAGCGGAAATAACCGGTCGACCTTTTTATAAAAATGGTTCTTTAAAGAATTAAAGGAGTCGGATATGGAGATCAGAGAGCATTATTTATATACGAAAGAGCATGAGTGGGTCAGCGTCGAGGATAATGTTGCCACGGTCGGCATCACGGAGTATGCCCAGTCCGCGCTGGGAGACATTACCTATGTTGAGCTGCCGGGTATCGGTGTTGAGGTCGAACAATTTGAGGGATTGGCGTCCATTGAGTCGGTCAAGGCCGCCAGCGATATCTATTCGCCCATCTCCGGCAAGATCCTTGAGGTGAATGCGCGATTAGAATCCGATCCCGGGCTTTTGAATAAATCCTGTTATGATAAGGGCTGGATTGCCAAGGTCCAGGTCTCGGACCTCGAAGAGACCGCCAACCTGATGACCCCGGAAGAATATGAGAATTTCTTGGAAGGACTCGAAGAGTGAATCCGTATATCTCCCACACGCCGGCGGAAACTGAGGAAATCTTTAAAGTTGTCGGCATAAAGAAATTTGACGATTTATTCATCGACATCCGGCCGGAATTGCGGCCGAAATCTTTCCACCTTCCGGAAGGCCGGTCGGAATTTGAAGTCGTTGAAGCTGTTCGACAGCTGGCGGCCAAAAATGACACCGGTCTGAAGCTTTTCATCGGCGGAGGATACTACGATCACTATATCCCCTCCGCGGTGAATGCCCTTATTTCCCGAGGAGAATTTTTCACCGCCTACACACCGTATCAGCCTGAATGTTCCCAGGGGACGCTGCAGGCCCTTTATGAATATCAGAGCGCGATCTGCACCTTGACCGGGATGGAAATCGCCAATGCCTCGCTATACGACGGAGGGACAGCTTTGTATGAGGCTGTCTTGATGGCGGTGCGGATAACGGGCCGGCAAAAGATTGTTATGGATGGCGGCGTGAGCCCGATCTACCGCAAGCTCCTGCGTTCGTATGCCGCGAACCTGGATATTCAGCTTGAAGAGATTTCGGCCGCGCATGGTCAGAGTGACCGTCGGGAGATCGAGAGATCTTTGGATAAAAAAACAGCAGGTATCGTTTTGCAGAACCCGAACTTCTTTGGGGCCATTGATGATCACTCGGATATTATACAAAAGGCGCATGCGCTGGGTTTGCTGGCCATCGAAAGCGTTTATCCGCTGTCTCTGGGGCTGTTGAAAACCCCCGGAGAGATGGGCGCGGATATCGTGACGGGAGAAGGGCAATGCCTGGGATTACCGCTGAATTTTGGCGGACCGTATCTCGGCTTTATGTCGACCCGGAAAGAATATATCCGCAAGATGCCGGGGCGCATCGTAGGCCAGACGGTCGACGGAAAAGGGCAAAGGTGTTTCGTGAACACGTTACAGGCCAGGGAACAGCATATCCGTCGAGAAAAAGCGACCTCTAATATTTGCACAAACGTGTCCCTTTGTGCCGTCCAGTCTTTGATTTACTTGTCCTTGTTGGGAAAAAAAGGTCTGAAGGAACTGGCGCAATTGAATCTGAACAAGGCCGGATTTACCCGCCAGCTTTTAAGCAAGATCAAGGGCGTGGAGGTCAAGTCCAGCGCTCCCACCTTCAATGAATTCACGGTATGTCTGCCGCAAAACGCTGAGGACGTTGTCGCCGAAATGATCCCCCGAGGATTTGTCGCGGGTTTTCCTCTCGGGCGTTATTATAAAGGTATGGATAATTATTTGGTCGTGGCTGTGACCGAAAAACGCACCAAGGAAGAGATTGTCGACTTCGCCGAGAACCTTGATCGTGTGCTGAATGGATAATGGACCAGGAATAGGGAAATGAAACTTATTTTTGAAAAATCTTGCCCCGGGCGGACCGGTTACCAAAATCCGGTGAATGATGTCCCGGTCGAAGCGGATATCCCCCCTCAATATAAAAGGGTAAAGGAATGCCGGCTGCCGGAAGTTTCGGAGCTGGATATCGTCCGCCATTTCACGAAACTTTCCCAGAGGAATTTCTCCGTCGATACCCAGCTTTATCCCTTGGGATCCTGCACCATGAAATATAATCCGCGTTTCACGGAGGATCTGGCCCGGCTGTCCGGTTTTGCCGGCTTGCACCCTTTGTTGGCGCAGTTGAAGAACGGGGAGAAATTAACGCAGGGTGCCTTGACGGTCCTTTATGAGATGGAAAAACTTTTATGTGAAATAACCGGCATGGACGCTTTTACCCTGCAGCCTCTGGCCGGCGCGCACGGGGAGCTGACGGGGGTTATGATGATCGCGGCCTATCATAAGGCCAAGGGGAACAAGAAAAAATATGTGATTGTCCCGGATTCCGCCCATGGGACCAATCCGGCGAGTGCCGCGATTGCCGGTTATCAGATTATCTCCATCCCCTCCGACAAAAACGGGGCGATGGACATTAAAAAATTAAAGGCCAGTCTCAACGACGAAGTGGCTGCCGTCATGTTGACCTGCCCCAACACGGTCGGCATATTCAATTCCGGAATTGACACGATTTCGAAGATGGTGCATGATGTGGACGGGCTGATGTATTATGACGGCGCGAATCTCAATGCCGTATTAGGTCGTTGCCGGCCGGGAGATATCGGATTTGACGTCATGCATATCAATCTTCATAAAACATTCGCGACGCCGCACGGAGGCGGAGGCCCGGGAGCGGGCCCGGTGGGCGTGAATAAGAAATTGACCAAATTCTTGCCGATATCCCGGGTGATGCGCCGAGAGGATGGGGCCTATTATCTGGATTATCATTTTCCCGATTCCATAGGCTACATTTCTTCTTTTTACGGAAATTTCTCCATTATCCTGCGGGCCTACGCGTATATCCTGCTTTTAGGCAAGGAGGGCCTTCAAGAGACCAGCAATTATGCTGTTTTGAACGCGAATTATATCATGCATAAGTTACGCGAGCATTATGATTTGCCGTATGATCGGATATGTATGCACGAATGCGTTTTTTCCGCTTCCCGCCAATTGGAAAAAGGGGTCCACGCGATTGACATCGCTAAGTTCCTCATCGATAAAGATATTCACCCACCCACGGTTTATTTCCCGTTAATTGTCAAAGAGGCGATGATGATTGAGCCGACGGAAACAGAATCCAAAGAGGCACTGGATAGTTTTATCGGGGCGATGAAGGAGGCGGCGGATCTGGCCGAGAAGCAACCCGGCGCATTTAAGTGTCTGCCCCAAAGCACTCCGGTCAATCGCCCGGATGAAGTCAAAGCGGCAAGAGATTTGGACGTTAATTTCTTTAGTCGGGTTAAAAGTTAAACAGCGGCAGAGAGATCTAGCCATTCCTCACTGCGGATGACCAAACTTTCCAAATTCATTTATGCTTTTAGAAGACATTTCTTTTCCCACTCCTCAAGAAAATATTGTTTATGATGATGTCTTGTTGTCCATGGCAGAACAAGGGCAATCGGATGAGGTGTTGCGGTTTTGGGAATCAAAAGATCTGTTTATTGTCTTGGGGCGTATCGGTAAAGTTGAAAATGAAGTCAGGGTACAAAGGGCGGTTGATGACCAAATTCCTATCCTGAGGCGTTCCTCCGGGGGAGGGACGGTCCTGCAAGGCCCCGGGTGTTTGAATTATTCTTTGGTTTTATCAAAGGCCCGGCATCCGGAAATAAGGAATATCCGCCAGTCTTATTCCTATATTTTGGCCAAAGTGGTTTCGGCCCTGGCGACCCTGGGTTTGCGGGTCCTTTTTATGCCGACCTCGGATCTGACTGTGGCTGCGGGAGAGAAGAAATTCTCCGGGAACGCGCAGAAAAGAGGGAAAAATTTTATCCTGCATCACGGGACAATTCTTTATGATTTTGATTTACGCCTCATCGAGACCTATCTGCAGATGCCGCTTGTCGCTCCCGATTATCGTCGGGGGAGGGCCCATTTATCCTTTGTAACGAATTTATCCGTCCCGGCTGATCCCCTGAAGCGATCCCTAGAGAAAGTTTTTTGTGCCGGAAAGGGGAGCTGTTCGCCGGATGAGAAAAGAAAGTTTTACTTGGATAAATTTTTGCGGGAAAGAGAAATGATGGCGGGCGGGGGCTTCCCGAGGTGTATGGCTGGGGCACAACGCTAAAAAAATATTTATAGGAGGTGACTATGGCCAAAAGAAGGCATTCGGACGCGACGAAAAAGAAGATGAGCTTGGCGGCCAGGGGGCGCAAGAATCCCATGTATGGCCAGCATCACTCTGCCCTGACCCGGCGGAAGCTATCACTAAGGCATCGAGGCAGGAAAAATCCGATGTTTGGCCGGAAACATAGTCAATCGGCGAGGATGAAAATCAGCCGGGCGGTCAAAAAGCGCAGGCGATAAAGGTTTTTTTTATTTTCTATAAACGCAAAATGTTGTTTGAATATTTTAAAATAGGTTAATATTGCTTTTAATTGTTTGACAGCAAATGTTCCGGCTGTATAATGTTTTTGTTTGAAAAATATCCCGCGAATAGTTTTACAAAGCCAAGAAATTGGGGGCGGTCATGAAGAAAGGTTGGGGACTTTTTGCTGGCGTGCTTATGATTGTTTTTGTTATGCAAGGCACCTGCCTCGCCGGGTTGATCAATTACCAGCGGCGGTTGAAGAAGGCTCAGGCTGCCGCCGGGGGAGCAAAAGGATCGGCCAGCGAAGAAAGGATCGCCAAATGGATGGTGGAATTGCCGCGGGTATCATCCGCGGTTAACCGTGACCTAAGAAAATATGACGTGAATCGAGACGGGGTATTACAAACTGCGGAAATTAAGATTTATCTTCGTGATGTGATTGACGGTGTTGTCAGCAAGGGTGGATACACCGTCGATTCGGAAGTCCTTCGGGAGTATGACAAAAATAAAGATGGGGTTATTAACAGCTATGAAGTCGCTGAGGTGAGAAAAGACGCGTTTTGATCTCGTATTCCAGGAGGTATCCTGACGTCCCATTGTCTTTCTTGTAGACAATGGGATTTTTTTTGGGTGGCATTGTCAGTTTGATGTTCTAATCTTTCCTGCGGGCACATTTCTTCATCTTCCGGCCGGTAAAATTTCACAAATTTGTTGAGTTAATGTTAGGCGTTTGTAAGTGTTGTGATATAATCCTTTTATGCGCGAAGGAAAATTTATAACTCTCCTTGCCGTCCTGCTTTTTTCTCTAGTTGGGTGGCCTTTTCTTGAGATACGGAATTCTTTTTCCGCCGGAAATCAGTCGCCGAATATGGAGATACCCCCCGAGCAGTCCGAGGCGCCTTCTTCTGCGGATGAAGTCCGCCAGCAGTATCTGAATTTCTTTGAAGAGGTGTATCAAACGATGCAGGAAAATTATTATCTTCCGGTCACGCAGGATGATTATCAAAGGTTCCTCAAAATGTTCGATGAAAAAATATTCCAGCAGCTGCAAGATTCCGGGAAATCGAATGACTTTATCCGCTGGAGAAGCGCGGCCTATCTGGTTGATTATCTAAAATCGCCTGAGGATAGCTTTTCGGCTTTTTTCCCTCCTGAACCGGCTAAGGAATATGAGCAAGAAGTCCTGGGCAAAAAAATCGATATCGGCATTGAAGGGAACTTAACGGCTTCGGGGTATTTGGTCACGCATGTGGAGCCCCGGTCGGATTCTTATAAAAAAGGTTTAAGAGGCCAGGATATTATTCAGAAGGTCGGGCTCGTCGATGTCCTGACCGTCACCGAAGAGGAGATCCGGGACCTGTTAATGCCTTTTGAAGGGACAACGGTTGTCCTGCAGTATGTTGACGCAAAGAACCAGGTGGTCAAAACGGTTGAAATCCTGAGTGAAGAGTATTTCAAGCAGACCGTCTTTATGGTTCCGATCAATGTCCCGGATGTTTTTTGTTTCCGCATTGAGCGGTTTAATCAAAAGACCTCCGAAGACATGTTGAATTATCTGAATTACATCGGAAGAAGAGGGCGGGACACCAGTCTCATTTTGGATTTACGCAATAATCCCGGCGGGCCTCCTTTGGCCGCGAGGGAGATCTCGTCATTTTTTCTGACTCCCGGAGAAGATTTCGCTTATTTTCAAAAGCGGGACAAGCCGAAGTCTCTGCTAACCGTCCCCGCTATACCGGAGCAGTTCCATTATCGAGGCCCGGTGGTCATTCTCGTCAATGAAAAAAGCGGCAGTGCTTCCGAGCTTTTTTCCGGTGTTATGCAAGAACGCGGAAGGTCTGTTTTGATGGGAGTGAACACGGCCGGGAAGGTCTTTCTTAAGAGCATGTTTCATTTTTCTGATGAATCGATGGTCCTTTTGGTCACGGCCCGTGGTTATTATCCGGACGGAAAGGCCTTTAGCTTTGACGGCGTTCAGCCGGATAAGATTCTCTCCACGGATGATGAGGACGAGTTGCTCAGGTTGGCGGTAAATTATCTTCTCTATCTGCGGACAAAAAAGGATTAATTTCTTAAGAATTCTGTTTATAGTTATCCCAAATTTGCTATATTTTTCTTAGACAGAAGATAAACAGTCCGAGGACTTTTCATGATGCTATCAGTCTTTAGCCGGATTTTTCTTATGCAGTTTATTCTGACGGTCGTTGTCGTCTTCATCCTTTGGAAGGTTTTGGAAGCCAGGCTGGTTGAGTTTGCGATCCGCCGTTTTGAGATCTGGGAGCCTGAGGAGGACAGGCCTTTACCCAAGGAAATTTTTGTTACCTCGCATAAAAATCTCAAATCGGTTGCCAAGCAGCGGATCCTGCGTTCCTCTCTGAAGAACTTCGGGCCACAGGCAAAAGTCCATTTTCAAGTCGATAAAAGCAACTTAGGCGGCGTTATTATCAAATTTGGGTCCGATGAGATTGAATATTGCCTGAGAGAAAGACTCAAGGCCAGCGGAATCCTTAAGTAGGAGGGATGAGGGCAATCCTTCTTATCCGGCATGAAAAAACAAACGATCTTAATTATTGTTCCTGCCTTTAATGAGAGCGGAAATATCGGGCGAGTTATCGAAGAGATATCCGCGTCGCCCCTTCCTGTTGATATCCTCGTTGTCAATGATGGTTCCCGGGATGATACCGCCAAGGAGGCCAGTCAAACCCGGGCCGGGGTGATTTCGCTGCCGTTTAATTTGGGTATTGGAGGGGCGGTCCAAACGGGTTTTCAGTTCGCCCGCAAGCACGGTTATGATGTTGCGGTGCAAGTTGATGGCGATGGCCAGCATGACACTCAATTTATCGGGGATCTTTTAGCGCCGCTGAAAGCTGATCGGGCCGATGTAACGATCGGGAGCCGGTTCCTGGCGCCGTTTTTGGGCTATCGTTCGACATTGATCCGGAAAATCGGCATCACTTTTTTCTCCGGGCTCATTAGTTTTCTGATGCGTTGCAAAATAACTGATCCGACCTCGGGTTTCCGGGCCTACAATAAAAAAGCGATAGAGATCTTCGCGCGGTATTATCCGCATGATTTTCCGGAGCCGGAAGCTATCCTGGTCGCCAAACGTTTGGGATTAAAGGTGGAAGAAGTCCCGGTGCAGATGAAAAAGCGTCAGGCCGGCCAAAGCTCGATCCGGTATTTTAAGACATTGTATTATATGGTCAAGGTGACCTTTGCTATTTTATTGGATATGTTAAAAAAGAAAAAGGGGATGGAAAGATGACGGGGGTAAAAGCGATCGCGATATGGTTATCCGTATCGATTTTCATTTTTGTTGTTGAGCTGGTCCGCCGGGAGAAATTGAGCTTCAAATATGCGATGGGCTGGCTCTTGGCTTCGTCGACGGCGATTGTCTTCGCGGTCTTTGACCGCTTGCCCGCTTTTCTGTCGTCCTTTTTAGGGTTTGAACTGCCCAGCAATTTTATTTTCTTTTCCTTGCTGGTGATGTTTATTTTCTTAAGCCTTTTTTTGACGATCTTTCTCTGCCGCCAAGAAAGCCGAAACAATGTGATTGCGCAAAAGATGGCTATTTTGGAAAACGAAGTCGAACAATTAAAAAAGACGCTACTAAAAGAAGCGAAAGATAAAGAATGAATCCTCAGGATACGCCAAGCGCGGGAGACTGGAACCGTTTTTGGGGGGACGAGAGGGCGCGCGGCCTTCCGCCGGCCGGTTGGTCCAAGCGGAGAATTATTTCGGTGATTGAACGTCACCCGGTGGAAAAGAAAAAAATTCTGGACGCCGGCTGCGGCAGCGGCTTTTTTTCCCGGTATTTTTGTGATCATCAAGGAGAAACAGTTTCGTTGGATTTTTCCCGGCAGGCGTTGGAAAACACAGCAACAATGACGCAGGGGCGCGCCCAAATCCTTCAGCTGGGTTTGGTGAAGGATGGTTTGGCTCAGGCAGGCCTCGGGCCATTTGATCTCATTTTTTCGGATGGGCTCTTTGAGCATTTTTCTTTTTCCGATCAGGATATCATTATGAAGAATTTGATGTCCGTCCTGGCGGACCAGGGAGTCATTATTACCTTTGTCCCTAATCGTTGGTCTCCCTGGCAATTGGTTCGGCCGTTTTTCATGCCGGGGATCAGCGAGCGGCCGTTTACATTGCGCCAGCTGGTTGATCTTAATGTTCGCAACGGATTGCGGGTCAGGGAAAAGGGAGGGGGCAACACGCTTCCTGTTGCCTTTTCGCCGGAGGGGCCTTTTGCGAGCTATTTTGGCATGCTGCTTTATACCGTGGCCGGAAAACCTCAGAAGAATGTCCCTTTACTGTGAGCCAAAAGTCATTATTGTGTAAATAGTTAAGGATTTCGCCAATGCCTGACTTTGTTGTTTCTATTATTATTCCTGCCTATAATTCCGCAAAGACAATCGCGCAGACCATCAAGGCTGTATTGAAACAGAGTTACCCCGGGAAAAAAGAGATCATTGTTGTTGATGACGGCTCAAAAGATAATACAGCCCAAATAGTTCGGGAATTTGATCAGGTACGGTATATTTATCAGGATAATTCCGGCCCCGCAACAGCGCGTAACCATGGGGCCAAAGAGTCAAAAGGGGAATTTTTGTTCTTTACGGATTCCGATTGTGTTCCGGAAGAAACGTGGGTCGAGAAAATTATCCCGCATTTCCAGGATAAAACTATCGCGGTCGTTGCCGGGAGTTACGGAATCGCGAACCGGGAAGATTTGTTGGCCGCGTGCATACACGATGAAATTGTCTATCGCCATCTGCGGCGAATGCCCGAATTCCCCAAGTCTTTTGGCAGCTATAACTTTTGCGTCCGGAAAAATGTTTTTATGGAGGTGGGAGGGTTCAATGAAGGATATCGCAATGCCAGCGGCGAGGATAATGATTTAAGTTATCGGGTCCGGCAAGCCGGATACCGGATCTATTTTGCTAAAAATGCGCTGGTGATGCACTATCATACGAGTAGTTTGAGAAAGTATTTGTTTGAACAGTACCGACATGGTGTCTGGCGCGTCAAGATGTATGCCGATCATCCCCGGATGACAGTCGGGGACGACTATACCTACTGGAAGGACATTGTCGAGATCCCTTTGGTTTACGGCGCTTTTGTGCTTGCCCTCTTTTTTTTCCTCCCAATTTCATGGCCGCCTATTTCCCTTAAAATTCTTGTTTTGGTGCTCTGCGGAATTGAGCTTTTTTCTGGTTTTTGGATAATGCGCCGCGCTAAAGAGGGGTTGTATTTTAGCGGGGTTATGCTGTTACGCGCTGTTGCCCGCGCCCTTGGTTTTGCTTCCGGCCTAGCCTTATTTCCCGCCAAAAAACTCTGCAAAAAAAACAAATAAGTATTTGATATCTATGGTACTTATGATAAAATCACTTTAAGTAAATTTGGTTGTGATTTTCGTGGTTATTTTTCCGCGTTTCTAGTATCTCTAAAGTTATAAATATAAAGAGAAATATATATCTTATGTCCTATTATACGACCCTAGGTTTTAATAGCGAACCTTTTTCGACGAGCCCCGATCCCGATTTTTTTTATTTGACCAAAGAGCATGATATGGCGCTCACCAATGTCCTCATTGAGATCCGTCTCAAGCGCGGGCTCACCGTGATCTTCGGTGACATCGGGACCGGAAAGACATCGCTCTCCCGCAAGTTAATTCAGGAATTGCGAAAAAGAGGAAATATGATTTTTCACATTATCCTGAATCCCTCTTTTACCGACGAGCATCAGTTCCTGGTCTCGCTGATGCGGAACTTCAATGTTGATTTGTCTCCCGAGGCGACGTTCCATGACAAGGCGGACATCCTGGATCTGCGCGATGCTATTGAGGCCTTTCTCATCCATAAATGCATCGAGGAAAAACAAACCGTCGTCCTGGTTATCGATGAAGCACAAAAATTAAATTTGACGACTCTGGAAACCTTGCGCATCCTTTTGAATTTTGAAACGAACGAGTTTAAACTTCTGCAACTTGTGTTGTTGGGGCAAGTCGAGTTGTATCCCAAGATCATGCAGCTGCCGAATTTTCTGGACCGCATCAGTTTTAAATACACATTGAATCCCC
>Ga0265297_10005409_pt1 | contig 19516 bp, 20 predicted proteins | sample Munlanlwell13791_FD_192502 | JGI IMG/M metagenome (GOLD analysis project Ga0265297, IMG submission 192502) | Leachate microbial communities from a municipal landfill in Southern Ontario, Canada - Leachate well 137-91 | ecosystem: Engineered > Solid waste > Landfill > Unclassified | place...
CGAATCAAGGCTCAATGCCTCACCAGCCATCTGAATGCCCTCATCAAGCTTGTCCTGTTTTACCAGCTCTTTTGCCTTTTGGAGTTTCTCATAGGCTTCTTTGGCCTTATTCGATCTCGCGATGTCGTCCTGTGATATGGTCACGCTAACATCCGCTGTGGCAGAGCCGATCTCCATTCCGTCTGTCTTTGCCGTTACCTTTAATGCATAGCCGCCTGTTGATCTGCAGGTGATGCTTGTAGCGCTGCCGCCGTTGGAATTGAAAGTGCAACCCTCGGGGCTTGCCGTCCAGTTGTAGCTGACCGGCTTTTCAGGCGCTGGTTCTATTTTCGAGGAAAAAAGGATCTCTTGATCCACAGCGTACTGGTTTTCCACCTTCTTCATCCCGCAAGAAGGCGCCCCTCCAAGCTGTGTCTCGCATTTCCATACCTGGAACTCCTGCCTCGGGCGCGGACCGTTGATGGTAAGGTTATAACTTTTGGCCTTGATCGTTTTGCCGGCGCCGCCAAGATTCGTGTTGTCATACTTTGTGCTTGCAAGGCATGAGATGTTCGCGGGTTTGTCATCGGTAAGATAAAAGGTTATCTCCCTGTCATCCTGAGAAGTGCCTTTCTGCTTTGCATTGGCAGGAAGTTGCCAGCGGAAGTTCATCTCTTTCATGTCAGGCTGGGACCCGTCTGCTCCTGCGTCAGGACTGATCTTCGCCCTTACTTCCTGTCCGGTGAGCGGCTCCTGCGGATTGAATTCCATTTTCCAGCTCGGATTGACAGCGGTGATCGTCACCTGATTGGATTCCCCGAGGGTCGTGTATTTTGCACCGTCCTTCACCAACGCATGGACGTAGATATTGTGTGTCCCCGGCTTTCTGAAAGTCGCGGTCGTGGTGGCTGATTTTTCAAAAGGATTGAATTCAATTTCAGGATGGGGCTGCCACTGGAAATTAAAATTCCCGCTCGCTTGGCCGGTACCAGACATGACTGTTGCTTTGAATTGCGCTTTGCCTCCGACAGTGACGGTATCGGTTGGAGGCGAGGTCTTTTCGACCCTAACGGTTATTGCTTCAACAACTACGGTAGTACCTGCTGTTGCAGTACTGCCGTCGCTATCGTTCACCGTAACCGAGATCGAGGATGATCCGGGTTTCCGGGTATTGATAAAGGTGAAGGTGTTGTCTTTTCCTTCGCCGTTGCCGCTCCAGGAATAGGTATAACCGGGAGTACCCCCCTCAACATTCGCCGTAAGGCTGACCGTAGTGCCGTATATTGCCTTGATCGGCTTTGCATCCGGCGCTAAAGTCACTTTCAGCGGCTTCATGTTTTTTTTGTTGGCATCGCGGATGTCCTTCTCTATCTGCGAAAGTTCGGCGCTACCGGCCTTTTTCCCGTAAGCACTTTCATAGCACGCAGCTGCTCCTTCAGCCGTTTTCGGCTTCAGGGGACGGCAAAAGAAACCGCCTAACGATCCGCTGGTCGAGCAGACCCCGCCACTGCCAGGCCAAGCCTTTGCGCATTCATCAGGTGTGTACTTATACCCCCCTTCTGTAGCCTCGCAAAGACAGTCCATCAAATTTGCTTTCATTTCCTTAGCAGCCAGCGGTTTCGCCGGCGAAGTCGTTGTCGGCGGCGGCAATGGCACAGTTGTGCTTACGGCCGGTGGGTTGGCGATCGGCGGTTTTACAGGTGGAGTTGTCGTTGCCGGCGGAGTAGTCGGCGGCGGTGATGGCGTCGTTGCGCTTCCGGCCGGTGGGTTGGCGATCGGCGGTTTTACAGGTGGAGTTGTCGTTGCCGGCGGAGTAGTCGGCGGCGGTGATGGCGGGGTCGACGCGGGCGCCGTTGTAGTGAAAGTGAATGAGCCATCCGTCTGTTGCTGCTTGTTCTTGACCTTCCAGACGGCCACGACTTTCACTGTATAGCTTTTCGGTCCTTTTCCTTTGGCGGTCGTTATACCGGGCTTCTTGTTTTTATCACCTTTGGCGATCTGGGTGCCATTCAGGTACCAGGTATATTTTGCATTTTGGGGAATGTTGTGGGGATCAGCGGCAAAGGTATATTTTTTTTTCGGTACTCCCTTGCCGGTAGCCAGGTCCTTTGGAGGGACAACGGCCACCGTCTTGGGGGTGGCAGGAACAATGAACTCCAGCTGCGTGTCAGTGTCATGGTACCGGCGGTTGGGGTCGGCGTCCGAGTAAAATAGATTGACGTGATAGGTGGCCGGCTGGGTCATCTCGGAAAACTTGCTTCTGCAAAATACGACCCGGAACGCAAATTTGTCTGACAAGGTGATATTGTCGAACATATGTTTGGACGGTTTGTCGCTACTCGCAATCTCGCTGCCGGAGGGGCCTCCTCTAAAAAGGGAAAGCGATACTAGTGAATCGTTTTCCACCAGGGCGAGGCGCATTCGTCCCCGCATGACCTCCTTGCCGGTTATTTTACTTGTGCCTACGCCTATCTGCGCAGCGGTTCCGCGTTCGCTGACCCAGAGCCGGAATTCTTGACAAAACGCATCGTTTTTCACCACGAATTTCGCCTGGGCCATCGCACCGGGTTGATCGAGGTCTTTGTGGTCGGCGTCTTTCAGAGTAATATGCACGGGCATCAACGATCCCGGGGGCAGGGGTGAAAAGATCCACGCGGGCGGGCGAATGGGCAGCATCTCGCCGCGCTGGTTGGACCTAAGGCCCCCGTTGCGGTAAAACTCCGCCACCTGGTCGGCGGTGGAGAAGAAAACTCCTGTTGCGTTACGGTAACGAGCGAGTTCCTCGGGAGGCATCTTGGCGATTTGTGCCATACTCCCCCTCTGACCTTGCAAGAAAGCCATGAAGTACGTATGCGCATCGGTCCAAAACTTCCGCTCATGGAAGTCGTCGATCGGCTTGCCCTCATTCGCGAGATACTGGGCTGCATCCCGATCCGCTTTGAACACCGCCTCCTCGAAGGGCAACAACCGCGCATAGGCCTCCGAGCCGCGCTGGCCCACCCCTTCGATGAAGGCATGATGGTTATCAGTGTCGGGCACGCCGCCCGGATCCATCGAATTCACATACGGGGCGCCGTCGATGGTTACGTTCGCCATTTCCAGGAGCGCGTGGTTGACCTCATGCCAGTAAGTGTTCATCTCCGACGTGGGCGGCCAAAATTTTTGGTAAGTGCTGGCTGGCAAAACGTAGGGCCCCCCGTCCGTGTGTTGAGGCTCCACATTCCCTTCGATAAACACCAGATTGTGTTCGGTACCATCGGTGTTGCCCACCGCGCCGGCAAAGAGGGCCTCATCGCCCAGACTGAAAAGGTCGCGACAGACCAACCCGTCCAGTCGATGCAGGTACAGTAGTGCCGCGCGCCGCACGTAGTTCTGCAGGAATGACTGGTGGATCGCCAACACCTGCTCGCCGCGCGTCATGTGCCCAATGGTCTCCAAACGCTTCTGCTCGTCAAGCGCTTGTTGGGCATACACGGGTCCGCTTGAAATCAGCAGGCAACCCAGGGCGACCAGTGCAAACAGACTGCACGCCGAGCCAGAAACGGCATGCCTGCTTGAGCGCGCAGCGAATGCGTGCATGAAAATGCCTTTCATTGGGTAATGCTTTATTCTTGAGGCAATAACGGCTCGTTCGAAATCTCCGGCTCCGGGGCCTTAAGGTTTTCTTCCTGGATATCGGAGAAAATCGCTTCTTTCTGCTGCGGCGTCAGTTCTTCTTTCACAGGTGCGTGCGAAAAAGAACGGAAGAGTGAAAAAAAAGCTATCCCGGCCGCACAGACAAGGACAAGAATAACCCATAGCCACAACGGAACTTTTTTATCTACAGCGGTAGGCTGGGGAATATCCGAAGGCATGTTTATCTCCTTTCAAACGATCAGCTGACAAGAAAAGACTTGATCTTTTCAACAGGCGCCGAACGACCGGGCATATCATCAAAGAAAACCACTTTGCATTTATCGCAATAAAACAAATGCTCCCAACGCGACACGATACGCTTGTATTCAGTCAGCTTCCTCTTACAATCGGCTTTTGCGACATTCCAGCTGTAAACAAGGCATATCAAGTAGAGTGTGCACAAAAAAAGTCCGATCAATGCTGTCGTATTCTGCGCGTCGTGGAAATTTCCCGAAAAACCTACTGCCCAAATGATGCTGGTTATAAAAATGATATTGATGACCGAAATAAAAATCTTAAGCCCCTTAATAAGCGGGGAAAAGAAAATAGCTATAATATTTACGATGGGTATAAACAGTAGAAGCACCCAGTAGGCAAGAGAAAACGGCACAGGCTCCCGCGGCTGTGTAAGGTTTCTGATGATCTCTTCGCGTTTGATTTCTTCCTCAAATTCTTCATTAGTCGGATTATTTTTTTCCGGGATCGCTTTAAGTTTGCACGCGGCATCATCAGCCTGATGGGAAAAATCCTTGGTGTTGCATTTGGGACAGATGACTGCTGCAGGTGAATCGGGAATATTCACGCTTTGCACAGAGCCGCACCCGCATTTAGAGTACACCTCGGAAGATACCTCGCCTATTTTATCCGGGCGCCCCTTATTTTCAGCGGTCTTCTTGGCGATTAAAGCGGCGACGCCCTCGAAATTCTCTTCGGTGCAATACACAAACATTGTTTCCAGAAAATTCCTCTTGAGCCTGATTATTTTCTTTTCCGGGTATGTTTTTATGGATTTTATTTTGTTCCAGGACATGATGCTTGTCTCTCCCGCAACGCCTGCGGCCCCCGCTCCCACAGTAGCCAGATTCCGCCCAAATACCCCTAAAATCAGAGCAAGGCGATGCGCAAAATGTGCCCGCTCGCTCCTGCTTTTCATGATCACGCCTTCTTCGCTTACAGTAAACTCAAGAAGGTATTTATTGCCCAGGAATACGGCCAGGGTAAAAACAGAAATAATCACCAGAAATAATCCGGCCCAAAGGCACGCGATTAGCGCCTGCTCAATCCCCTTCCAACCGTTTGACCAGCCAAAGATTGAGCCGATGATTATAAAAAACAACAATAAAGTCATGGCGATGCCCTTAACGACATTGCCGATTATAAAACGGTTATTGATGAGAGGGATTTTGATCTGCCAGGAGAGATTTTCGTGGAAACCCATTGGCCAGCTCCTTTTTGTTTGGAGATTTTACCTATTGATTCAGTTTACCATGCTCGCTACGATGCTCAACAAGTTTCTTAACGATTTTTTCAACTGGGGCAAAAAAGCCGGAAGCATTCCGGAAAACCGCGAAACCCTTTTCAAATTCCCAGTGAAACCGAGATCGTTGATGAGCGGACGTCCAATTTAATCGTAAAGCACAGTACGTTTATTTCCAAGGATGGGTCTCTTGCAACGCGGACAGAATTTCATATCTTCTATCTTCTCGATGACGACAAAGGGCTGCTTGCACTTCGGACACTTGTAAAGCCGACGGATTTCGCCCGTTTGAGGGTCCCAGAACATTGCAAACGGAACAGGAGCCTTCTCTCCCCGCTTCCAAGTCACCGAAACCCATTTCTTGCACGGGGCACAGAAACCGGCGGCCGTTTCAAAGGCAAATCCGCCCCCAATTCCCGCTTGGGTCTTGAATCCGCATTTTGCGTCTTTGCACTTTACCTCGTATCCGGTGGCAGCCTGCAATACGCGGACACCTCCAAAGAACGTGCCTGCGAAAAGAATAATCCAAAATACCTTTCGCGTAGTCTTCATTTGTTGATTTTCTCGTTATTAACTTTAAAAAAGTATTCGTGCGGAAGGATTATACTACCTACACCATCTTTTGATCCTGATTTTTGCTTAAAAACTAGATCGATAAAAAGGGAACGGGGCATTACCACTCTCACCCCCAAGCAGTACTGTGTACACCTTAGGGATGTCTAACCACATTTAATAGACGTTATTGTCTGTGATTCTGGAAAATGGTCTATTGTGGCACAGACCATTTTATTCGAGTCGCGAGAAATGCCATTTATCTGCGGGCATTCACCAATCGGCGATTGGGAGATAGAGGAAAGATTTGAATGGATTGTTTTTTGTCCTATTTATTTCTTATTGCGTTTCTGATGGCGATAACGACTTAGAGTTTTGACCATCTCATATTTTTTTGTTTTTTATGCGGTCATGTCGAGTGTATAAAAACAAAAATCCCCGAACCAATATTATGCTCGGGGATTTTTTTATCTCTCGTTTTCAGAGAGCACATTAGGGGTGGGCCCGGATGGATTCGAGCGCCTTCCGCTATCGCTTCAGGTCGGCCACCCGCACCACAAACATGACACCCGTCATTTTTGTAAGCAGTGCTCCCGTTCGAATCCCCTTGAAACACAAATACCCGGAACCATATGGTTCCGGGTATTTGTGAGCCCGGATGGATTCGAACCATCGACACCCGCCTTAAAAGGGCGGTGCTCTACCAACTGAGCTACGGGCCCGTAACTGCCGTACGGGGTAAGGCGCAACGAGTACGGCGTTTTCGCCGTGCACTGTACTCCGTGCTAAATGGAATGTATTTCCGTCTCTTTGTGCTTTAGGGCTTCATCGACTTGTGCGATGAACTGGTCCGTAAATTTTTGGATCTCTTTTTGAGACGCATGCGACATATCCTCGGGAACCGTCTTGGCCTTCTCAAGCTTCTTGACATGTTCGATCGCCTCGTGGCGGGCATTGCGGATCGAGACACGGCCTTCTTCAGCAACTTTGCGAATGACCTTGGTAAGCTCATTGCGTCGCTCTTCCGTAAGCGCCGGGATCTGAATACGGAGGATCTTCCCGTCATTGGCAGGCGTAAGACCGAGATCGGACTTCAGGATCGCTTTTTCGATCTCCGCTACGGCGCTGATGTCCCATGGCTGGATCTGGATAGTCCTGGCGTCCGGCGTGGAAATCGTACCGAGGTTCTTGATCGGCGTGGGCGTATTGTAGTAGTTAACCTGGATACCTTCGACTAAAGCGATGGACGCACGACCAGTGCGGATATTCTGGAATTCCTTTTTTGTGGATTCCACGCTCTTGGTCATCTTTCTCTTTGTTTCTTCAGCGATTTTTTTCACATCCGTAATATCGTTCATAAATCCCCCTTTGAATGGGCCCAAAGTTTGCAATACGTGTTATAAATGCGAATTTAAGAAACCAAAGTTCCGATCTTCTCGCCCATGACCACACGGCGGATATTGCCGGGCTGGTTCAAGTTGAATACCACGATCGGCAACTGGTTCTCCATGCAAAGCGAGGTTGCGGTTGTGTCCATTACGCGAAGTCGTTTCTTGATAACGTTGAGGTAGCTGAGATTCGTGAACTTTTTGGCGTCCTTGTGTTTCATCGGATCCTTGTCATAGACCCCGTCCACTTTGGTCGCTTTCAAAATAACTTCCGCATTCATTTCGACAGCGCGGAGCGCGGCGGCTGTATCGGTCGTGAAATAGGGATTTCCGGTACCGGCGGCAAAAATCACCACGCGGCCTTTTTCAAGATGGCGCATGGCCCGGCGGCGAATATACGGCTCACAGAGAGCCTTGATCTCAAGCGCAGATTGGACACGTGTCTGGACCCCGACCTTCTCGAGCGCATCGGACATCACAAGCCCATTCATCACCGTGGCGAGCATCCCAATGTAATCTGCCGTGGCCCGGTCGATCCCGTTCTTCTCGCCCTCAACCCCTCGGAAAAAGTTCCCGCCGCCGATGATGCAGACAATGTTCACACCCAGCTCATGAACGTCCTTGATCTGTCGTGCAATGGAAGCGATGGTCTTGGGATCGATCCCGAAACCGCGCTCGCCCTCGAGGGCTTCTCCGGAAAGTTTGAGTACGACGCGTCTATAGATGGGTTTTTTCATTTTTTTTCAGTGATAAACGGCAAGCCATAAGTGGCAAGCTTCTTACTTGACCTTACAGCTTACAACTTACGACCGGTCTTAGCTGCCGCCGACTTCAAAGCGCACGAAACGGCGGATGATGATATTTTCGCCGATCTTCGCAATAAACTCGGTTAAAAGATCCCGCACAGTCCGGCTGTCATCCTTGATGAATTTCTGACTGAGAAGGCAGATATCCTCATAACGCTTCGCGAGTTTTCCCTCGATAATTTTGTTACGGACCTGTTCTGGTTTGTCCTTTACCTGTTCGAAGAAAACCGCTTTCTCTTTTTCAAGGTCCGCGACTGAAATATCATCCGGGCTCACATACAGGGGGTGCGCTGCCGCGATCTGCATGGCGATATCGCGCGTGAAGGACTGAAAGGTCTCGTTCTTGGCCACAAAGTCGGTCTCACAATTAATTTCTAAAAGCACGCCCAGTTTGCCGCCGGCATGAATATAGGAAACAATCTGACCCTCGCGAGCTTCCCGAGTGGACTTTTTCTTAGCAATATCAAGGCCCTTCTTGCGGATCACGTCCTGGGCCCCTTTCAGGTCCCCCCCCGCTTCCACAAGAGCGTTCTTGCAATCCATCATTCCCGCCCCGGTTAATTCCCGAAGCTTTGTCAGATCCGAGCTGTTGAATTTCACTTCTCTGGTCGTCATAATGTCTTGTCCTTTACGACTTTGATGAGAATAAGGAGATTAAATTTCGCCGTCTTTCTTCTTGGCGGGCTTTTTGGCCTTCGGCTTCACTTCGTCGGTCATCACAACACCGGCCAATATCTTTGGATCAAGCTTCTCTTCGATGACATCCTCATCAATCACAGTTTCCGTGCCCGCGGCTTCTTCCGCAGCGAGCTCCGCCTGAAGCGCGTCCGCTTTATCCTGGGCGATTTTCTGGAATTCCTTACGACCTTCCGCGACCGCGCCTGAGACCGTTTCGCAAAAAAGCTTGATAGCTTTGATCGCATCATCATTCCCCGGCAAGGGATGATCAATATCGTCCGGATTGCCGTTTGTATCAAGCACGGCCACAACCGGGATCCCAAGTTTTTTTGCCTCCGCGATCGATATCTTTTCCAGTTCCGCATCAACCACGAAAACAGCTCCGGGAACCTTGCGCATTTCACGAACCCCCGAAAGATTCTTGATGAGCTTTTCACGTTCTTTCTTGAGAGAACTGATCTCTTTTTTTGTGATGAACTGGAAACTGCCGTCCTGCTCCATTTTGTCAATTGAATCGAGTTTTTTAATGGATTTTCGGATCGTCTCAAAATTCGTGAGCATCCCGCCCAGCCAACGCTGATTCACGTAAGGCATCCCGCACGATTCCGCGGCTTCTTTAAGCGGGATTTGCGCCTGCTTTTTGGTGCCGACGAAAAGAACGTCTTTGCCTTCAGCGGCGACTTGTTTGAGAAACACAAGAGCCTTTTCAAGACAAGCGAGGGTCAGCTCGAGATTGATGATATAGATACCGTTGCGCTCTCCAAAGATGTATTTTTTCATCTTGGGATTCCAGCGTTGTGTCTGATGTCCGAAATGGACACCCGCTTCAAGTAACTGCTTTATAGTGATAGGGGACAAAACTTCCTCCATAGGTATTTTAAAAACATAACGGAATTATCTGCTTGAGCCCCGGGAAATTCCGGAGGGATCAGTATTGTCACCCTCCCTTTCCCTTTGGCCCGGAGGGTCCGTTATTTTCCAACTTGCCAGACAAAACACCAGACAAAACGAGAATGCCTTGAGACGCTCCAAGTGCTTATGTTCTTTAAAGTTGGAGCGTCATTATACTGAAAATGATCTTGGCCACAAGTATTTTTTATCGACCCAAACCATGGGCGACGGGTTAAGAAACCGCTCCCGAATCTTCTTTCTGTGTCTGTGATCTATTTTTGCGGTTGGGTCAGATTTTCGGGAGAGAGAATACGGGTGAGTTGTTCCTCACTCAGCAATCCTTTGGAAAGAACGACATGGCGTAAGGTCCGCCTCGTCCTGAGTGCCTCTTTGACACATTCCGCGGCTTTGGAATAACCGATATAAGGATTCAGCGCTGCGGCAATACCAAAGCTGTTTTCCGCGTAATAACGGCATTTTTCGCGGTCTGCCTGGATCCCTTCGACACAACGAGTTCTTAACACTTTCAGCGTGTTCTTAAGAATCTCAAAGGACTGCAGAAGATTGTGGATGATCACGGGGCGCATCACGTTCAATTCACACTCCCCGCTTGCGGCTGCGATCGCGATTGTGGTGTCGTTACCGATCACTTGATAACCGACCTGTACCGTCACCTCGGGGACCACAGGATTCACTTTGCCGGGCATGATCGAAGAACCGGGTTGAAGTACCGGAAGACGTATCTCGCTGAATCCCGTGTTCGGACCGGAACTCAGAAGTCTGAGATCATTCGCGATCTGGATCATGGAAAGTGAATAATCCCGGAGAGCGCCGGATACTGCTGCGAAATCCGCATCATTTTGCATTACTGTAAAAAGGTTCCTTGCCCCTTTGACCGGAAACCCCGTCAGCTTTTTTAAGTTCCGGACGACCGTTCTCGTGTACCGGAGTGAAGTATTAAGCCCCGTCCCGACTGCCGAGCCACCGATCCCAAGCTCCAAAAGACCCGGGGTCAAAAGCTCCAGGCGCTCTCTCCCCTTTTGAAGTTGAACTGCCCAGCCGGCAAATTCCTGGCCCAGCGTAACAGGTGCAGCGTCCTGGAGATGCGTACGCCCGGCCTTAACGATATTGCAAAATTCACGGGCTTTTTTCATGAGGGCCTTCTCAAGCTCTTGCGAAGCGAGACGGAATTCTCCCAAAAGTTTCAGAGCTGCGAGACGAAGCGCCGTTGGAATCACATCATTGGTGGATTGCCCCATATTCACGTGGTCGTGCGAGTGAAGGTAGGAGTGGTCGCCTTTTTTACGGCCCAGAATCTCCAGCGCGCGGTTCGTAATGACCTCATTCGCGTTCATGTGGATCGAAACCCCGGCACCCGACTGCAATGCGTCAGTCATAAATTCGCGGTCATGAATTCCTGTCATCATTTCGTCGCAAGCTTTGATAATGGCCCGCGCACGCCGACTGTCCAAACGCCCAAGGGAGCAGTTCGAAAGAGCGCATGCTTTTTTGACCACAGCCAGCGCCCAAATAAAATCAGGATGAAAACCCAGACCCGATATTGGGAAATTCTCGATCGCCCGCACTGTTTCGATTCCGTAATGGGCCGCTGCGGGAACGGGCCTTGTGCCAAGGGAATCTTTCTCGATGCGTGTCTTCTGTTTTTTCATGCTAAGACTCCTAAATAGTTATAGAACGTTCATGGTACGAGTTTATGCCGCACGTGCAAGATGAAGATTGGCGAAGATCTGGCAAGTTGCGAGCGACTGGTTCAAGGTGTAAAAATGAAGCCCGGGAGCACCCTCCTGAAGGAGCTCTTCGCTTTGGCGCGTGGCATACTCGACCCCGAATTTCATGATTGAGACCTGGTCCTCCCCGAAACGGGTGATTGCTTCATGAATCTTCTGCGGAATCTCGGCCCCGCACATCCGCGAAAACTTCTCGATCTGGGGCCCGTGCGTGACCGGCATAATACCCGGAACGATCGGGACTTTGATACCGATCCTGCGAGCCCGCTTCACAAAATCAAAGTAGTGACGGTTATCAAAAAAAAGCTGTGTTACGACCACATCTGCGCCTTCATCCACTTTTTGTTTAAGATATTCAAGATCCTTTTGTTTGTCTCTGCACTCCGGATGGCCTTCCGGATAACCCGCCACACCAAGATCAAACGCCTTGCCAAGCTGGGGATGCCGGCGGATGAACCGCACGAGTTCCGCAGCGTGGTGAAAACCGTCCGGCGGGGCTTTGAACTGTGTCTCGCTCTGCGGCGGATCGCCCCGGAGCGCAATAATGTTTTCGATGCCCTTTGCGTGGAGCGTCGTGAGAATCCGCTCGATCTCTCCACGATTGTGAGCCACACAGGTCAAATGCGCCGCAACTTCGATACCAATCTTGTGTTTGATTTCTTCCACAATGCGTAGCGTGTTTGCCTGCGTGTTCCCCATCGCCCCGTAAGTCACCGACACAAAGGAAGGCACAAGCTTTTTCAGTTCTGTCACGGTCTGAAAAAGCTTCGCTTCCCCTTCCACGGTCTTGGGCGGAAAGAACTCAAAGGAAATCGTGGACTTCTGTTTTTTATAGAATTCGGATATCTTCACAAAAAGGATTTTACCTTATGATGCCGGATATTTTCAGAAGATTCTTCAAGGGCCTCCTAAAACTTCGTCTTCTATGGGAACCTAGACAACCTCAGGTTCCGGGAGCGGAATGATGAATTTGACACCCTTGGCGCGGAGTGGCTCGATTTTTGAGATGATCTCCTTGGCAAAATTCCATGCAAAAATCAGGACATAGTCCGTGGGATGTTTGTTCAGATGAGCGCTTGTCACGATGGGGATTTTTTGGCCCGGAATCAGACGGTCCTGTTTGAGGGGGTTGTCGTCAACGATATAGTCGATCTCGCGCGGCGTCAGCCCGCAGAAGTTGATGATCGTCGAAGCTTTAGCCGGCGCGCCATATCCGGAGATCGTTTTCCCCTGTTTTTTGAGAGCCGCAATCATTCTGTTGAGCTTTTCTTTAAAGCCCATCACCCCCTCGGCAAAATCCCGATAGACCTTTGCCCCGAGGTAACCTTTTTCTTTTTCTTCGCGTAAAAACCGGTCAACAATCAACGTCCGCCGATAGGGACCGCCTTTTTTTTGTATAAAAACCCGCAAGGACCCGCCGTGGGTGCCGACCTCGGTGATGTCAAAGATCTCCATCCCGAAGCGTTCCATAAGAAACCCAAGCGCGGTGACTCCGATGTAACAGACGTGTTCGTGATAGATCATGTCGAAGAACATCTTCTTAAGCATCGTCACGAGGTAAGCGAATTCAATCACGAAAAAACCGTCGTCCGCAAGAAGTTCCCCGACGTTCCGGGCCACGGACTGAATATCATCGATGTGGGCAAACACATTGTTGGCGCTGATGACGCTTGCCTTGCCGTATTTTGCTATAATTTCACGCACAGTTTCTTCCCCAAAATAGCGGTTCAACGTCGTAATGCCCCGTTTGTTTGCGTCCGCGGCAAGGTTCTTGGCAGGCTCAACTCCAATCCCGCGCATCCCGGCTTTGTCATAACAGGAGACGAGCAGGCCATCATTACTGCCGATATCCACCGCAAGTGGTTTGTCTTTCTTAAGCAAACGGTTCCTCACATCCCCGGCGTATTCGGCGAAATGAGTCCTGAAGGTCTGGGTCGTGGAACTCACATAAAGGTATTCGTCGAACATTAAATGGGCAGGCACCGAATGCGTCAGTTGCACGAGATGACATTTCGGACACTTGACGACGGCAAGCGGGCAATGAAATTCGGATTTTTCTGCATCCGTTTTACGTGGAAGATTGTTCGCAAGCGACTGAGACCCGAGGTCCAGAAAAGCCTTCCCGAGCGGGGTATCGCAATAACGGCACGTTTTCCTCCGATGCGGATCGTTTGTCATAAATCTCTCAGGCTGCGGGCGGCGGGAAAATTCCGGCGATCTTGCTGTGACGGATGATGATATGGCCGCCGGAAGGAACCGATATCTTCCCCTCCGCGATCTGGAACATGATACCGGACACAAACTCCGGGGTTTGCTGGTGCATCGCGTCCTCCATGCCGAAAAGTTCACGGCGCATTTCCGTGTTCATGCCGCCCGGACAGATTGTGATGCAACGAAGGCCCGTTTCCGAATTCTCTTTGGCGATCGCCTGCGACAGCGCAAGCACCCCGAACTTTGCCGCCGAATACGACACAAGACGCGGCACCGCCCGGGTTCCCGCCATGGAAGAAACATTCATAATGAGCGCACGCGCCTGTTTTTTCATGACCGGGATCGCATATTTGCACATCAGAAACGTAGTATCCAGATTCTGCCTGAAATGCTCCCGGAATTCCTTCAGCGAGATCTTTTCAACACGGGCCAGCGGCGCACAGTAGCCGGCATTGTTGATCAGGATATCGATGCGACCGGCTCGGCGTTTGATCTCCGCCAGCAAGGCCTTGACTGTTTTTTCAGAGGTGATGTCTCCGGCGAGTAGTTTGAAATGATCGGCGGGAACGGCTTTTTTCGCGGCAGACCAATATTTGCGGGTACGACTGATCCCGAACACGGTATCGCCCGAGACGGCGAATTGTTTGGCCAAGGCGAGCCCCAAGCCGCGGCTGGCTCCGGTGATGACGATTATTCTATTCATCGTCTTATCGCATTTATCTGGTTTTCAACTTTTTGTTAAGATACCCTTCGATCACGGCATAGGCGATCGTGTCTTCTTCGTACTTCCCCTCTTCGCGCTCCCGGGTCGTAAGCGAAAGAAAAACAGAGTCCTCGGTGAACTTTTGGGCATGGGCAACCATGGGCGGCGTGCTCACAATATCACCGGCCTTCACACAGAGAACCTTCTTGTTTGAAGGGTTATTCACTTCGCACGAGTGGCTTTCATAAGCTCCGCTGATCAAGTACATGTGCTGGGTGTCTTTCTTATGGTAGTGATTCGCACGCACCGACCCTTTCCTGGAAGTGATATAGGCCACGTGGCCGGTTGTGCCTTCAAAAACATTGATAATTTCACCGCGCGCATCCACGAAGGCCGGTTTGATGTGCCTGATCGTCTCTAACTCCATAGTGATTCCTTTCTTTGAAATGAATCGGGTAATGTAACCAGGGAACGGCAAATGAAACAGCCACTTCCGAACAACGTTTCTTGTTTCCCGTTCTACTGGATTTTCACATTTCGCTGAACCAGACAATGGTCCTTCGAAGTCCTTCCTTGAACGGGTACCTGGGTCGAAATCCTGTGATCTTCTTGATCTTGGAGATATCGGGACAGCGGCGTTTCGGATCGCTTTTGGAGTAGACCGCGTGCGGTGGATCGATATGCACGATCTTCACGGGATAAGGTATTGCTTCTGCGACATATTTTGCAAGCCCGGCCACCGAAAGTTCCATCTCGGGATTTCCGATGTTGAATGATTCCCCCTGGGCATTCGAAAACAGCACCCGGAAAAGCATCTCAATTGCGTCATTAATGTAACAAAAAGCGCGCGTGTTGCGGCCGTCGCCATGGATCGGAAGCGGTTCCTTCCTGAGCGCGTGCTCAATGAAGTTCGGTAACACCCGGTAATCATCCGGGCGGATGCCCGGACCGTACACATTGAAAGGACGCACCATTTTGACCGGCACGCCGTAAACGTGCCAAAAGGTCTCGCACATCGTTTCGCCGAAACGCTTGGATTCGTCATAGCAGGCGCGCGGCCCGGTCACGGACACATTTCCGCGATATTCTTCGGCGGTGGGCACGTGTTTGTCGTCTGGATCTCCGTAAACTTCGCTCGAACTGGTGAAAAGAAAACTCTTCACTTTTTTCTCACGCGCAAGCTCCAGCATATTCCGCGTCCCGATCGTCCCGACGTCCATCGTCTCGACCGGAAACTTGGTATAATAGACCGGCGAAGCAATCCCCGCGGCGTGGATCAGATAGTCGATCTTCTTGTCCGTTCGGAAGGGTTCAATCACGTTATGCTTCTGGAAGGTCAGATGGTCGTCAGAAAAAATCTGCTGTTCATAGCCAGTGATAAAATTATCGAGCAGAATTGCGGAAAGTTTTTTCTTTAGAAGTTTCTCGTTGAGATAGCGAAAAAGCAGAACAATGTAATTACCAAGAAAGCCACCCGCCCCGGTCACGAGAAAGGTTTTTCCTTCAAAATGCCTGAGTTGGTTTTTGAGGTATTTCGCAAGTTCCGCGATATCCTCTTGAATGATCTTGGACCCATAAAGACGCTTGTGATGTGACCGGGCTTTGGACATGAGTTTCATTTCCTCTTTGAAGATGTGTCAATAAATCCCAAAAATGAGGTGTGATTATAGCCCGATTGGTGTATTAGATTCAATCGAAAAGGCGGTACGGTGTAGAGAGTGCGGTGACTTACGCCGCACACGATATGCTTTATTCCTTTACCAAAGACATGGAACTCGTCCAGAAATTCATAGAATTCTTTTTTAGAAAAAAATGGCTCGGCGTCCTGCTTATCCTGGGACTCGCCTGGGGCATTGGCATTTCCACATTCTACCGCGGCGCTATCAGCCCCAAACAACGCACCGATCGACGGTATTCCTGAAAGCAGGTGAAATGGTCGCCGAAGGCCGGGCGAACCATATTTACGGAATCGAGAATGCGCGACACTGGCATTATGTCTACCCCCCGATCCTGGCGGTCTTCTTGGCACCATTCTCGAAATGGCCTCTGGGAGCAACGGTCGCACTCGCTTACCTTTTGTCACTTGCCTGTCTCGCCGGACGGAACCGTAATGCTTTGCCGGCGCTTTCCGGAGGACGCCCGTCCCGCGCCCTGGCAGATCGCTCTAGCCATGATCTTCTGCCTTCCCATGTTCCTGAACACGCTCACGCGGGGACAATTCGGGATTATTTCGCTTTTTTTCGAAGCCGCCATTTTTTATAATTACCTTAAACAACAAAAGATCTTGATCGGACTCTTGCTTGCCTTCGCCGTGGCACTCAAGATCAGCCCGCTTGCTTTTCTTTTTTTCTTTTTCCTGATGAAGCGGGAGTGGAGAATCCTTCTAAGTACGATCGTGGGATTCTGCCTTTTCTTCTTCCTGCTCCCTTCTCTGGTCATCGGTTTTCACCAGAACTGGGAACTCTTGAAAATCTGGCGGGGCCTGATGTCGATTTCTCAATCAGATACCGCCTACCAGCACTATCTATGGGGAGAACTTTTTACCCCTTTTGCGGAAGATAACCAATCGATCTACGCGGTCATCACGCGCTTTGTATGGCCGTCTGAAGCACCATTCATCGGCCACTCCAACGCGCACCGGTCCGGTTTATCACTTCAGGACTCGGGATCCTGCTGCTCGCGCTTCCGTTCATTAAGACACGAAATATCTCTTCCTCGTCAGAGAAAGATTCGCTAAGGTCACTCGCTGAATTTTCGCTTTTCCCCATGCTTATGCTTTTCACATCACCCGTGACCCAGATCCACCACTACACCGTTATCTATTTTCTGTTCCTCGCCACACTCATGATCATGGATCGAATCCCTTGCGGATCCTGGATCCGCAAATGCCTGGGATTCAGTCTCTGGGCCTGCGCGCTTTCTCTGGCGTTGGGAATGATCGTCCCACTCATGGGCTATTGGGGAATCCCGCTTTGGGGATCGATGCTCTTGTGGGGAATTGTTCTTTGTTCTATTAAATTACAAAAGGCCTAGTTGTAATTTTGCTGATTCGCTCATGCGGGACTGGTCCCACGGCGGATCAAAGGCGATCTCCACGGAGACTTTCTTGATGTCGGGAACGGTCGCAACGCGGCGTTCCACATCTTTTTTGATGAGATCCCCCATCGGACACATGGGGCTGGTAAATGTCATACGTACCTCGACCGACTTACCTCCCTTCGGAAGCTCCTCGATCTTAAAACCATAAATAAGCCCCAGCTCCACGATATTGACCGGGATCTCATAGTCGTAGCAAAGCCGCAATTGATCCCATACTTTTTTTTCAAGGGACTCCTGTGAATCCTGGCTGTGTTGCGTCATAAGTCGTCTTACCCTTTTCGTTCCATTATTCGGGACTCGCGCCTCGGGGTTCGTTTTTGAAAACGAGAGACGAGTCCCGAGTCCCTAGTCCCGAGTCCCCTTTTGCTACTCGGTGGTGACTTGCTTCCCCGTAGGTTCCAAACCCTCGAGCATGGCATGCCACGCAAGCGAGGCGCATTTGACACGCGACGGAAATTCGCACACGCCGCCGAGCGTCGCAAGCTTTCCGACCTTCGCAGTATCGAAAGGTTCGCCGATCCCGCGGGAGAGCATCTTATGAACCTCCTCAAAAAGGACTTTGGCTTCTGACCGGGTTTTCCCCTTGAGGGCCGCGGTCATCATCGACGCGGAGGATTTCGAGATCGCACATCCCGAGCCGTCGAAACTGATGTCCTTGATGATATCCCCCTCCAGCTTCAGGTAGACTTTGAAATGATCCCCGCAGAGAGGGTTATAGCCTTCCACCGTCCGGTCGGCACCCGTCATCACGTGAAAATTCCGAGGGTTCTTGTTATGGTCCATGATCATCTGCTGATAAAGCTCACGGATATCCCCGTTCACCGGAACACCTCCGTCACCTCATGAAGCGCTGCAACCAAACGGTCGATCTCTTCGCGCGTATTATAAAAAGCAAGTGAGGCGCGCGTCGTGGCAGGAACATTAAAACGCTGCATTACGGGCATGGCGCAATGATGGCCCGCCCGGATTGCGATCCCCTGGCGGTCCAGAATCGTCCCGATATCATGCGCGTGCGCCTCACCCAGCACAAAGGAAAGAATGGCGGATTTATGCTTCGCGGTTCCGATGAGCCTGAGACCCGGAACCTGCAAAAGCTTTTCGGTCCCATATTTCAAAAGTTCTTGTTCATACGCTTCGATCCGTTCGAGTCCGATCGAACCGATGTAATCGATCGCCACGCCAAGCCCGATCACTCCTGCGATATGCGGCGTGCCGGCTTCGAATTTATACGGCAGGTCATTGTAGATTGTCTTTTCAAATGTTACGGAACGGATCATGTCTCCGCCGCCCTGGTAAGGGGGCATTTTCTCGAGAAACTCTTTTTTCCCGTAAAGCACGCCGATCCCCGTGGGCCCGAGAAGTTTATGTCCGGAAAACGCGTAAAAATCGCAATCCAGGTCCCGGACATTCAAGGGAGTATGCGCCACGGCCTGCGCACCATCGACCATGACAGGAATTCCCTTCGCGTGCGCGAGGCGTACAATCTCCTTGACGGGGTTGACTGTACCAAGCGCATTCGAGACATGGACAGCTGAGACGAACTTCACTTTGTCCGTGAGAAGCTTTTTGAAATCTTCCAAAATAAGTTCACCTTGATCGTTGATGGGAGCAACCTTAAGTTTGATACCGGTCCCTTCTGCAAGCATCTGCCAGGGAACGATATTGGAATGATGCTCCATGTGAGTGATAAGAACCTCGTCACCCGCTTTGAGGAAAGTCCGGCCATAACACTGGGCCACGAGGTTGAGCGCTTCCGTGGTCCCACGCACAAAAATGATCTCTTTATCCGAAGAGGCCCCCACGAATTCCTGAACCTTGTGACGCGCGCTCTTGTAACGCTTGGTCGCCTGCTCGCTCAGGCAGAAAATGCCCCGGTGGATATTCGCGTTCTCTTTGGAATAATACTGCGCCAGGGTGTCGATCACAGCCTGGGGCTTTTGCGTCGTTGCGGCATTGTCAAGATACGTGAGCGGTTTGTCGTAGACTCGCTCCAGGAGGATCGGAAAATCTTTTCTTATTTGCTCCACATTAAAATTTTCCATATTCATAATTTATTCACCTTCCCCCTTAGTCATTGCGAGCCCTGTTTTTAGGGCGTGGTAATCTCTCTGTAAAAACGAGATTGCTTCGCCCCGCCACTGGCGGGACTCGCAACGACAAAGATTTTTTTATAAACGACTGCAAAGTTGTTGCATCAATTTTTCGCTCACAAGTTCCGACAAGGTTTCTTTCATGAAGCTAAGACTCGACCGATCGATCACTTCCCGGGCAAACCCCTGAGCCAGCATGCGCCCGGCTTCTTTCTCACC
>Ga0265297_10005410_pt1 | contig 19515 bp, 14 predicted proteins | sample Munlanlwell13791_FD_192502 | JGI IMG/M metagenome (GOLD analysis project Ga0265297, IMG submission 192502) | Leachate microbial communities from a municipal landfill in Southern Ontario, Canada - Leachate well 137-91 | ecosystem: Engineered > Solid waste > Landfill > Unclassified | place...
TGTAATGGCGACCGAAACATAGTGGACCAGCCCGCCCCGCTGGGCGCAAGCATAATCGACGCTAAATCCCCGGTAATTAAGCCCTAAACCGGAGGTAACGCTCTCTTTATCCCGGCCGATCCGAAAGGCTAAACCGTCAGACGCCCGCCATTCACAACCCAGCTGGTTGGAATCGGCGCTCCAGATCAGTCCCCCATCGAGCAGCTTCCCGGAAATCCCGAGTAGCAACCCGGCTTTGCCGTCATTGGCGACTAACGAACCGCTTTGATTGGCTTTCTCGCTGCTCATCATGTTCTGGACCGCCATCCCCAGCGAAAGGTTGCCGTTCGGTTTGAACATCGTCGCCAGATCGACGTCGACGTTCGACCCCGCGTCCTGGGCCAACCCTTGAGCGGAGTTGAATTTCCGGCTGGAAAGCTTAACGTTCACGCCGTAAGACAAGACCCCCAAACTGTTCGGGACCGTCATCGCCTTATTAAGCTCGTTAGCGTAAGAAAGATAGACGGTTTGGGAACTATAAGAAACGATATTTTCAGAATAGAACTGGCTGAAATCAAGGTTGCCAATCGCCGCCTGGTCGGTCGAGGAAGAATAAGCTATCCCGAAATTACCGATATTGGTCACTTCTACCCCGCCGATGAGGCTGGATTGGCGGTAGTTGGAAAGTCGGGTCGCGATCAGGCTTGATTCCCGATTGATCGAGGTCAACCCGGCCGGGTTCACGACAATAGCGTTAACGTCGTCGGCTAATCCGGTAAAAGCGCCACCCATACCCATCGCGCGCGCCCCAAGATCCAAGGCGAAAGACGGAACCGCTAACATAACCAATAGGAAAAGTACGGCAAATTTTTTCATTCGCTCACCCCTTCACAATTCTTATCGGGTCTCAAGGGTGAAAACTTGCGTTCTTATAATGATAACTAGATGATCGAATTGGGGCGGAGGCGCAAGGGGTCCGGCAAAGTGGAGCCGCTCCGAACGACGCAGCGGTTGGCAATGACCGAATTTTCTTTGATCGTAACTTTTTCGCCTATATATGAGAAATTACCAATAACCGAACCATTGACCTGGGAACCGCTGGAAACAATGACATCGGACCAGAGAACAGAACCGGTCACGCTGGAGCCATCCCGGATAACGCATTTATCGCCGATCACAGCATCCTTGATGTAAACATCTTTGCCGATCAGACAGCGATCGCCGATGATCACCGACCCTTCAAACCGGGCGCTTGGATCGATCTTTTCCCGCTCCCCGATCCAGGTCGAACTGGCGACCTTGTTCCCCGGGATCCGGATCTGGACCAGCCCTTTCATGGCGTCGTAATTGGAGCTGATATATTTATCCAGGCCGCCGACGTCACTCCAGTATTCGACCATGTTATACCCATAGATCGGCGCCTTTTGCTTGACCAGCTCGGGAAAGAGTTGTTTGCCGAAATCATAAAAACCGGATGGGATCATTTTTAGGATCTCCGGCTCAAAGATATAGATCCCGGTGTTGACCAGGTCGTTCAGGGCTTCTTCCGGGGTCGGTTTTTCCTGGAAACCGGTGATCCGCCCCTCTTCATCATGCAAAACGACCCCAAAGTCACTGACGCTCCCCACTTTAGCCAGAGCAATGGTCGCCAAGGCTCCTTTGCTCTTATGGAATTCGACCAAGCGCTGGAGATTGATATCGGTGAGAGCGTCGGAAGATAGGACCAGGAAAGAATCGTCGACCCGGGCAATCTCGGCCGCCATTTTCTTGACCCCGCCGGCGGTCCCCAGAAGCTCTTCTTCGTAGGAGTAAGTCAGATTGACGCCGAAACCATAACCGTCGCCGAAATAATTCTCGATCTGCTCCGGGTGGTAATGGATATTGGCGACCAGGTCTTCAAAACCGTAGCGCTTCAGGAGCTCAATGTTGTGCTGCATGGTCGGCAAATTGACGATCGGGGTCATCGGCTTAGGGACCGCTAAAGTCAGCGGTTCCATTCTGGTGCCGTAACCGGCCGCCATGATCAGCGCTTTCATTGGTCGATCTTATTGATGCGGCGCAGGTGCCGCTCATCCCCGGAAAATTCTGTTTCCAGCCAGGCGTCAACGATCTCCAGCCCATCGGCTGGCGAAAGCCGCTTCCCGGCCAGGCAAAGGACATTACAGTTTCCATGTTCGCGGCTTTGTTTGGCGGTATAGACATCCGGCGCGTTGACCGCCCGGACCCCTTTAACTTTGTTAGCCACGATCGTCACCCCAACCCCCGACCCGCACACAAAGATCCCCCGGTCAAACTCCCCTTTCGCTACCGCCTGGGCAGCCGGGTAAGCGTAATCGGGATAATCGACCGACTCTTCGGAATTAGTCCCGAAATCCTTAAGGGTCAGGCCTCTGTCCTGAAGGTGTTTTTTGACCAGTTCCTTCATGGCAAATCCGGCGTGATCCGACGCTAAAGCAATTTTCATTTTATTATCTCCTTCATTTCAGCAGTCGCCCGTTTTAGACCGACGGTCAAGGCCCGCGCGATGATCGAAAACCCAATATTCAATTCCTTGATTCCAGCTATTTCGGCGATCGCCTGAACATTTTTATAGTCCAGACCGTGTCCGGCATTGACCAGCAAGCCTAATTTGACCGCCTGGGCCGCCACCTTTTTCAGTTGGGCCAGTTCCTTTTTCAGCCCCGCCAATCGCCCTTTGACGTAAGACGACTGGGCATAGCGTCCGGTATGCAGTTCAATAAAATCAGCCCCCACCGCCGCCGCTTCAGCGATCTGTTTCGGCTCCGGATCGACAAATAAGCTGACCAGGATTTTGGCCCGGCGCAAAGCCAGGACCATTGGTTTCAATTTGCGCGAATATTTGACGACATCGAGCCCGCCCTCGGTCGTGATCTCCACTCTTTTTTCCGGCACCAAAGTAACCATTTCCGGCTTGATCTTAAGGGCAAAGGCGAGCATCGCCGCCGTCGGGGCCATTTCGAGATCAAGACGGACCTTCATTTTTTTCAGACCCAGAACATCCCGCTCCTGAATGTGGCGCCGGTCTTCCCGCAAATGGCAAACGATCCCGTCCGCCCCACCGGCCAGCGCTTCTTTGGCCGCCAGCAACGGGTCAGGGAAAGCCTCTTTGCGGGCTTCCCGCAGGGTCGCGATATGGTCGATATTAACTCCAAGTTTAAGCATTTTTATTTAGCGGCGATCTCCCGATGGACCAAACAGACGGCATAGGCTTTGATACCTTTTTTCGAGCCGGTAAAGCCAAGTTTTTCTTCGGTCTTCCCCTTAACGTTGATCGCCGTTTCCGGGATCTCAAGTTTTCCCGCGATCGCCTGGCGCATCGCCGGGATATGAGGAGCAAAAAACGGCGCTTCCGCCACGATGGTCGAATCGATATTAGCGATAGAATACCCGCGGCTCCGCAAAAGTTCGTTGACGAACTCCAGCAATTTCAAACTGGAGATCCCTTTATACTCCGGATTGCCGGGCGGGAAATGGGCCCCAATATCACCCTCGCCGATGGCGCCGATCATCGCGTCGATAATGGCGTGGAGCAGGACATCGGCATCCGACCAGCCAAGCAGTCCTTTCTCGTGCGGGATCTCAACCCCGCCAATGATCAGGGGCCGTCCTTTGACCAGCTTATGCACATCATAACCAAAACCTATTCTCACAATAATTACTCCTCTCCGTAATTCTAACGCATTAATACCCTTTGATAAAGTAAAAAAACAACGAGCCAAATTCCCAAAGGACGGCGGACGTATCTTCATGCCTGGTCCACCAGCGCTTAGCGTTGAAACTGCTGCTTTTGACCGGACAAAGCATGACGGTGATCTTTTCCGGCTCATAGATCTTGCGAAAAACCCGGGCCGCCCGCCGGGAATGCTGCGGCGAAGTAACGACGATGATCGAGTAAGCTTTATGATCCTGGATGATCGGCAAAGAATAATTAGCGTCTTCAATTGTCGACAGCGACCGGTCCTGGGTCAGGATCGCTTTGGCAGGAACTCCCAAGGCCAGGGCTTCCTTTTTCATGTTCCCGGCATGGGTCAGCTTCCAGCTCATCGGCCCCCCCGACATCAAGATGACCGGCGCGTATCCCCGGCGATAGAGATCAACCGCTTGTTTGACCCGTTCGCCGTTATAATCGCCCGCCAGGACCACTATCAGGTCGGCTTTTTCCAGCTGGTCGCTAACGACCAGAAAGTCGGCCAGGCTCTGGAGGATCAGCGGATGGGCAAAATAAAGACCGCCGCCCACGACCAGGAAGATCACTAATAAATTGAGGAATTTTCTGATCATTTGTTGCGGGGAAACTTAAGCAGCGACTGGAGCAGGAATTTAGGGTTCTTGACCATCCCCATCAAGACCAGTCCGGCGGTCGAATAGGTCCGCGGATTGGAGAGCAACGCCCAAACGACGGAAGAATGGTTCTCGAAATCACCCATCGTTTCCAGGACCTTGGCGTTATCGCGGACGTAATCAAAAACTTTGTCCAGGACCTTTTCGTCCATATTTTCCAGAACGTTACGGATCAGAAGACAGGTCTTAATTTCCTGACCGAACTCTTCGGCCCAGCGGATCTCATACTGGGCCAGATTCCCGGCTTTAATGGCATCGGCCAGCAGTTCGGCCGACTTCAGCCCGTAATAGATCCCCCCCGAGGTGATCGGTTTGATCTGGCAAGCGGCGTCGCCGACCAGTGCCGCCCACTCCTTGACCAGCTGGCAAGTCCCGATCGGAATCGCTCCGGCATTTTTCTCTACCAGTTCGAATTCCAGTTTCTGCCGCTCGATAAAGGCGTTCAGGTCCTGGTAAGGATTGTTGGAGATCGTCCCGATCCTGACCAGCCCATTCTCCCCTTCGGGAATGATCCAGTTAAAAAGAGAGAAAGGAACGTTATAGTCGGTCACGACCTGATTAAGCCGCTCCAGTTTCATTTTGACTCGGTACTGATAACCGCGGTAAAGCCGCATTTCGGAAAAGAACGACAATGCTTTGCGGACCCGGGAATTCGGGCCATCGGCCCCGATCACGATCTCGGTAAAATACTCGCCGTTGTTTGTTTCCAACACGTACCCGTCTTTGATCTTTTTGATGTCGTTAAGGCGGGTATTATATTCGATGTTCAGCTTATGGCTCAGCTCTTTGTCAAAGATCTCCCGGTCAATGATATAAGCGACCTTGGGACGATTTAGTTCGAACGATTGGTCGCGGTAAGAGACTTTTGACCCGTCGATAACATTGAGGACGGATTTTTGGGAGAGCGGCAGCCGCAGGTCCTCGAAAAGGCCCCGACCGACGATCCCGGCGCATTGGACCGGTTTGCCGACTTCAGGATGCTCTTCCAGAATGATCGGATCAAAGCCATGTTGTTTAAGAAGCTGGCCGAGATAACAGCCAACCGGACCGGCCCCGACAATCACGATTTTTGACGGTTTTTTCATCTTTCAGAGTGATTATAACCGATTTGCTATGCCAAGTAAAGAATGCTAAAATTCGCGCGTGAGAGCAAAAATAGCGTTATTATTGCTTATTTTCGGGGTCGGCGGCGCTTTTGCCGCTCCGCAGGTAGTTTACGACGCTTCCGGAAATCTGCTTCAATCCTGGCTGGAAGGGAAAAGCATAAAAATTGCCCGTTCACCCGATCAGGGAAGATCCTTCGCGCCAACGCAAACCCTACCCATCTCGGTCGAATCATTCGACCTGGCGGTCGATCCAAATTCTATCCACTATCTGATCTTTGGAGTTTCGCGGGAAGTCTATTTTACCCGATCGAGCGGCAACAACTTGGCCTTTTTACCACCCCGCCGCTTGGCCGGGACCGCTTCCGCCCCAAGGTTGATCAGCAACGGCGACAAAATATTTGCCGCCTGGCGGAGCGAAACGCCGATCGCCTTCGAACTTAAACCGGTCGTCTATTTGACCAGTTCCAAAGACGGCGGCGAAACCTGGCTACCGGCGGAATTGATCGCCCCGACCGGCGAAAGCATCAGTCAGCTGGAGCTCCGCCCGGACGGCCAAAATGGTTGCGCCCTGGTCCTGGTCACGACCAGCCAGCAACCGAAACGGTCACGCCTCTATTACTATTCGGCCGGGACCGGCTTAAAAAAACTGGTCGAAAGTTTTGATCCGATCATTTCATCGCGTCTGGCCCAGGGACCGGCCGGCCCTTTGATCCTCTGGCAGCAGCGCTATTTGGACCGGACCGAAACCCAACTGATAACTTCGTTGGACGGAGGACTCACCTTTTCCTCGCCAAAACCGATCGAGATCGAACCACCGATCCGCTTATTCCATGATGGGGACAAATGGCGTTACCTGACCACCCTCGCCGGAACATTCCCCACCGAACTGGCGCTGAAAGAATTATTTCCGCCGGCGGCTCAAAATTATGAATTTACTGTTAAGAAAAGCTGGTCAGTCGCTTCCTTGGAAGCCGCGACAAGTTTGAGCCTCCCCAACCCTGCCCTTTGGACGATCTCGCTCTCGCCCGACCAGGAATTTTTTCCACTGCGCACCAAAACCATAACCAAGACCGTCTTGCCCGGATCAGTCGACACAACCTTCCCCCTGCCGACCGACCTCGCGGACGGAGCTTATTTCACCCGCTTAAAGATCAGCGATGGCCTGACGACCTTCACGCTGGTAAACACTCCGGTCTTTAAACTGGACCGAACCGCCCCGGTCTTGGCCATTACCTCCAGCCAGGAAACGCTGGAGATTCCCTATCGGTTAACCGGTCGCTTGAACGAAACCGCGATTTTATCCATCAATAACCAGTCGGTCGCGCTCAGTCCGACCGGAACGTTCGAACTGTCTTGCCAGCTATCGCCCGGACCAAACACCATTTTCTTAACGGCAACGGACGAAGCCGGGAACTCCATCCGGCACCTTTTCTCCGTAAACTATGCCGTTCCGACCACGATCCAGCTGAAGCTTATAAAACCAACAACAACCGATTGGTTAAGGCCGGGGGCGACCGTTTTCCTTGAACTCCAGGCCATCGACCCGAAAAACGAACTTGAGGACGAAGTTGAAGCCGGATTGACAATCGGCGGACAGTCTTTGGCGGAAACCTTGATCTACGACAAAGCGAACCGGACTTTCTCCGGGATAATCCCCCTCCCCGCGCCGCTTAAAGACGGGTCCTCTCAGCTGGAAATCAAACTACTGGAAAACCATAAGACCTTCCAGTTAAACATTGACGCCACGCCGCCGACTTTAACCGTGACCAGCGGCGCGACAGTCTACGGCAAATCCCCCTTTGAACTGCCGATCCCGATCACCGACTTGGGAAGCGGCCTCGATCTTTCCGGCACGATCGTCAAGGTCGGCCCGGTCAGCTGCGAAGTCTTCGGCAGCGGCGAAGCGCTGATGGCGCGGAGCCGCTTACCGCTAACCGACGGAACATATGAAGTAACCGTCTTGCCGCGCGACCGGGTCGGCAATAGCGGGCCAGCACTTACTTACCGTTTTTGCGTCGATACTTTACCGCCTCGATTGGGACTTGATGGAACGCCGGAAGTGACCAGCCGGCAAACACTGCTCATTAAAGGGGCGATCGAAGATCGCTATCTCACCGAAGTCGTGATTTCCAATAACGGGAAAAAGATCGGCTCCTATGTTCCGAGCTCGACCTCATTTTCGATCGAGGTCCCGGTCCTGACCGGAAACAACCTGATCATGGTCGAAGGGCGGGATTTGGCCGGCAATTCTTCCGCCCAGACGATCAGCTACTTTTCAGCGGTCAAAGCCTTCGGCACGATGCTCACGGAGATCGGCAACGCCCCCAACCCTTTCTCGCCGCAACAAGACGGCCAGACCTATTTCATCTGCCGGTTAGGGTCCGGGCTCACTCCGCCGATCGACGTTAAAATATACATTTTCAACTTAACCGGCGAACTGATCTGGAAGAAAGAATACAACGCCACGGCAACCAACATCTTCACCTGGGATGGGCGGGATCATTTCGGTCTGCTGGTCGCCAACGGCCTGTATCCTTACGCGATCGCGCTGGCCAGCAATGGGAAAAGCGAAACAATGAGAGGAAAACTGATAGTTTATCGCTAATAAGCGCCGCTCCCGGTCAAAACCACCGGAATAGTCCGACAAAGTATTTTAAAATCCAGCCAAAGCGACCAATTCTCGATGTAGTAGATGTCCAATCTGACCATGTCTTCGAACGGCAAATGTGACCGCCCGGAAACTTGCCAGGGGCCGGTAATTGCCGGGCGGACCCGTAATCTTTTCTTATGCCAGGAATTATACTTCTCGACTTCGCGCGGCAGCGGCGGGCGCGGACCGACCAGGCTCATCGTACCCAAAAAGACGTTGAAGAATTGCGGCAATTCGTCAATGCTGAACCGCCGCATGAACCGGCCCAGCGGCGTGATCCGCGGATCGTTCTTCATCTTAAAAATATATTCGCCGACTTCGGAACGCGGCTGAAGCTCTTTGATCTTTTCATCCGCCTTATCGACCATCGAACGGAATTTGAACATTTTAAAGTGCTTGCCGTCAAGGCCGACCCTTTCCTGGCAATAAAACACCGGTCCCGGAGAAGTCAGCTTGACCAGGATCGAAAATAAAAAATAGATCGGGGAAAGGATAATAATGGCGACGGCGGACAAAACAATATCGACGGAACGCTTAATGATCGCGTTGAAACTTTTCAGCCTGATCTCGGAAATGGTCAGGATCGGGATCCCGCCCAGTTCGTCGGCATCGACCCGGCTGGCAATGATCTCCAGGATCCCCGGTACGATCTTAAATTCGATCCCGTAACGTTCGCATTCCGTAATAATATCAAGAGTGGTCTCGGCCGGGATCTTAGCGCTGGCGATGATCACGTGGTCGATCTTTTGCTCGCGCACAACTTCCTTGGCCTTATAAAGCGGCCCCATAACCGGCAGGCCCAGGATCGTTATCCCAGACTTGGCCGGATCATCGTCAAGAAAGCCGACCACCTGATAACCCAAACCTTTGTCGGCGATCATTTTCACCGTCATCGTCTCCCCCATCTCCCCCGCTCCCAGGACCAGCGTCCTTTTCAAGCCAAAGCCGCGGGCATATAATATCCGTCGGGCATAAGCCATGATCGCGCGGCTGGCCGCTAAAAGCAGAAAAGAAATCCACCAGACATTGGCCAAAACTAACCGGGAAAACCAAAGTCCGCGAGAGAGAAAAAGCAGGCCGACCAAAACTAAACTGGCGCAGATCACCCCCCAAAGCAGAAGGGCGAGTTCGTCAAACAACGCGGTAAATTTCTTCTGATCGTAAAGGCCGACCAGGCGGAAGACCGCCAGCCACATTACGGTAATAAAAACCAGCGAGGAAAGATACTGGCCAAAGACCGGGATCGAGGTCGGAGCGATGAACATCAGGACCTTGAACCGGAAATAATAGGCCAGGACAAAAGAAATATTGATCAGGACGATATCTAAGAATATTTTGAGCATCTTGCTCCCTTATCGGAGAGTGGCGACCATTCTTTTGGCCTGTTCATTCCCTGGCTCAACGATCAGCACCTGTTCGTATTCGGCCCGGGCCCTCGTCCGATCCCCCTGCTTCAGATAAACCGCCCCTAAGCCCTGGTGGGCGGAAACATTTTTGGGATCGAGAAAAACCACTTGCTCAAACGCTTTTCGCGCCATCTTCAGGTCGTTCTTGCGGAAATAGAGTTCACCGGCCAGTAAATAGCCGAAGACCCCGGCCGGTTCGACCCTGACCATCCGCCTGGAAATATCGAGCGCTTTGTCAAGGTTCCCCCGACTTAAATAATAAGTCCCCAGTTTTTCCAAAACCGGCGCCCGGTCCTTGTACTTATCAAATAATTGGAGAAACGCCTTTTGGGTGAATTCCGGCGGCGCCACTCTTTCCATCGCCATGATCGCGTCACCAAGGTTCGGATTGATCATAAAGGTCTTCTGGTACATCTTAGCCGCCATTAATTTATCGCCGCGCCTCTCCCAGATCATCCCCATCACTTGGAAGATCTCGGCGTAATAAGGATCGATCTTCACCCCGATCTCGCACATCCGGTAAGACTCGTCCAGCTTCGCTTTCTGCCCCTGGTCGGACTGAACCAAGTAAACCTTGGCCAGCATCAGGAAGTTGTCGGCGTTGTAGGGATCGGCTTTAGTCCCGAAGATCAGGACCTTGATCGCGTTTTCAAAGTCGTTCTGGTTAAGATAAGCGATCCCCAGATGCGAGATCGTCGTCCCTTCAAAAGGATAAAGATCCAGGGAACGATTGAGGTTTAGAACCGCTTCCGGGATCCGTTTCACTTCCAGATAAGTTTTGCCGGTCTTGAAATCCCGGTCCCCCCAGAAAGGGATGAACGACAGGTAGATCAAACCGCCGGCAATGACCACAACAGCCGCCAGCGGCAGCCAGGGAACATCTTCCCAGGAAATTTTCTTCTCGGTTTCAGGCGCCGGCAGTCGGTCGGCGGCCTCGAGATTCATGACCACCCCCCAAAGAGCCCAGAAAATAGAAGTGATCGCCACCACGCCAAAACTGAACTGGTTCTGGATCAGATAGGCAATGATCGCCGCCATCGTCCCGGAGATCAGGAGATTGTGCGTCCCGGTCGTCCGCTTGGCGATCTTTGTGCCGACTTTAAATACGGTAAAGATGATCCAGAGATAAACAAAAAAGGTGATCAATCCTTTAGTGACCGGGACATCAAACGATTCGTTATGGCAGCGGTCCTGTTTGACATGGAACGCTTCCAGGAAGCGGAACATGTCGGTCTCATAGCGGGGAAAAACCATCTTCAAGACTTCCGGACCGATCCCGAACAAGGGATAATCGACGATAATTTTAGCCGCGCTCTTCCAGGTCTCGCCGCGGGAACCGGCCGCCCCTTTCAATTCCAACCGGGGAGCCGCATCTTGTTGTTCCTGAACGTTATTTTGCCCGATATCAAAGTTGTTCTTGATCGTTATTTCATTGGAAAAACGCTGGAAGGGTGAAAAGGCGGGATCAAAAGCGATCACTCCGGTAAAGACCGCGATCACGGCGGTCAACAAGAACAGTTTTTTAAGGTTGTCGAAGATCCGGGCCCGGCCGGTATAGAGGGCAAAAAGGACCGCCCCGGTAAAAAAACCCATGTAGCCGCCGCGGCTCTGGGTATAAAGGAGCGCGATGTACATCAGCAGCAAGGAAACAAGCAAAACACCGTCCCAAACCAGGATCGGCAGTTCCCGATAAGTAAAAGCCAGGTAAAGCGCGGCCGCCCCCATTAAAGCAAAACCAATGATCCACTGGGGGACATCATACGCGCCCAACGAATAGATCAAGAAAACAAAAAGGGCGTTGACGAACACAAAGGCTAAAAGCGGCAGCCAATTGGCCAGGGTCAACCCCTTCCACCCGACCGGATTATCGTTCCCGTCCTGCCGGTTTTCCAGGAACAGGGCCAGGGTCAAAAAGAAGGTCATGATCACGAACGCGGCAAAAAAGTTGGGCTGGCCGATCAACCCGATAACGCGCATGACGGTCGGAACGCCGCCCCAGGCGTAGGGATCGATCCCGGCCCGGGCGATGATCCCGTAGATCCCCTGGATCGTCGCCGCCGGAATGGCGATCACGATCAGACGCTTGATCTGGTCGAAAGAACGGATATAGTTGGTCGTCAGGAAAAAGAGGAGCGCGTAGGAATACCAGGTCGTCAACCCTTCAAAGCGGCCGTAAAAACCGGCCACACTGGTCGCGACATGGACCGAAGTCAGCGCCGCGACCGTCGTGGTCAAAACAAAGGTCAGGACAGGCCAATCGAGCGGGGTCCTGACAAAGCGATGCTTGCCGGTGATCAGCAATTTCGCCGACCAAAGGCTCAGGGCGATAATTACAAAAGTCCTGAGCCAGACGATCTTGGTCCCGGAAAAAACGATCCCGATCCGGCGGTCAAAGATGACCGGGACCAAAAAAATGATCAGCAGGATAAGGAGTTCAAGCGCCAGATCAAAAGAAATATTCCAGGCTTTCCCGGCTTTCTTCTGGGGGTTTTTATTTGTATTTTTCAACGTATTCCGCCATCCTTTGTTTAAAGATTTTACGATCGAATTTCAAAGCCTGGGCCCGCACGATCCGGGGATCAAAGGTCAAACGCTCGAACTTTTCGACCGCTTTTACCAGTGATTCCGGGGTCGGTTCGTCAAAAAAGAGGCCGGTCTCATCCTCGACGATGGTTTCCAGGGCGCCGCCGCCGCGAAAAGCGATCACCGGCCTACCGGCCGCCATCGCTTCTACCGGCACGATCCCAAAATCTTCAACACCTGGAAAGATCAGGCCGCGACATTCAGCGACTATTTTTTTGACCGCGTCGTCTGGTAAGCGGCCCAGAAATTCGACGTTCGGCAGGCTTATGGACCGCAAGCGCTCCCGATCCGGACCATCCCCGACGATCTTGAGCGGCAAGGCTAATCGATTGAACGCTTCGATCACGAGATCGATCCGCTTGTAAGCGTTAAGCCGGGAAAGGACCAGAAAATAGCCGCCCGAACGCCCCGTCGGCTGAAAAAGATCGCAATCAACAGGCGGGTATATTATATCAGATTCGCGATGGTAAATCTCAGCGATCCGCCGGGCGACCAGCTTGGAAATAGCGATAAAATGGTCGACTTGACCGGCAGTTTTCAGGTCCCAGTTTTTGAGCGGGCCCATTAAGAACGGCAAGAGCCGCTTCAGCCAGCCCGGCACGGCTTCGTGTTTTATGTAGTCGTCATAGCGCCAGACAAAGCGCATCGGGGTATAACAGTAACAGATATGGACCTGCCCCGGCCGTTTCCGGACCCCTTTGGCAAACGCGGAACTGGAAGAAAGGATCACGTCGTATCCAGAAAGATCAAAGCCGGAAAAGGCGAACGGATAAAGAAAAAGGTACTTTTTGAAATGCTTAAAGATCCCCGGCAACCGCTGCATAAAGGAAGTCACGATCTTCATTTCGCGAAAAACCGGCGGCATTTTTTCCGGATCGTAGATCGCGGTGTAGATCGGCGCGTTCGGGAAAACCTCGTGGAGATCGGCAATACAGCGTTCCGCGCCGCCGAATTGGTTCAAATAATCATGAACGATCGCCAGTTTCATCGGAGCCCCTTTTCCGTTAAATAAGCCCGGAGAGCGTCGGGCCAGGGCCGGAGATCATCTTGCCCCGCTTCCCTTAACCGTTTATTATCAAGGACCGAATAAGCGGGCCGCAGCGCCTTGGCCTTAAGCTCGGCAAACGGCAGCTCGGTAAAATTAACCGCCAAGCCAAGAAGTTCGAAAGCTTTCGCCGCCAATTCGTACCAGGAACAGGCGCCATGATTCACAATATGATATAAACCATAATGATCGGTTCGGATCAGTTGATTCAGCTTTCTCGCCAGGTCCAGCGTGTAGGTGGGGGAAAAATACTGGTCATTGACGACTTTGAACGGCACTCCGCTTTTACCTTTGGCGATAACGCTATCGATAAAATTCCCGCCTCCTTTTCCCAGGCAGCCGGCAACGCCGAACAGACCGGAAGAACGGATGATAAAATGTTTTTTCAAAATAGCGGCGATCTTTTCTTCACCGGAGACTTTTGACCGGGCGTAAGCGGAGAGCGGCGTGGTCGGATCGTCTTCGGTGTATGGGCTGTTTTTCCGTCCGTCAAAAACATAATCGGTGGAAATATGGACCAGCCCCGCCCCCGCCTCCAGGCAAGCCAGCGCGACATTCTCCGCCCCCTCGGCATTGATGGCAAAAGCCAGCTCCTGGTGGTCTTCGGCTTCGTCGACCCGCGAATAACCAGCGGTATTTATGACGATATCGGGCTTAAAGCCCTTGATCGCCAGGATCGTGTTCTCCCGCTTGGTGATATTAAGATCCTTGATCGTTAAGGGGATAAGTTCAGATCCGGGGATCGTCCTAGCCAGGTCGGTCCCTAATTGGCCGTCCGCCCCAATGACCAGGATTTTCGGCATCTTATTTGAAGGTCCGGAAAAAGAGCGAGAAATTCTCCTGCGCTTTCTCTCTCAGATGGACTAAAACCTTTTCCAGCATTTTTTTGCTCGCTTCCCTGATGGCGAATTGCGCTTCGACCGCTTTTTCCAACCGCGCCGCGTCGAGCACTTCGTCAACGGTCAAGCAAGGCGAGCCGACGCTGTTCATGAATGATTTAACCTTCGGATCGTAAGAAAGGCCGAAGGCCGGAACGAGCGATTTAACCGCGAAGATCAGGGCGTGCAGGCGCATCGCGATCATAAAATCGCACTGGGAAACAACGGAGAGCATCTCGTGCGGCGAACAGATCTTGAAAACGACGTTCGATTTCCGGCTCATGAAGTTGATGACCTTAGAGGTTTCTCTCATGTCTTCGGGACAATGCAGGAGCAGAAAGACGATCTGATAATTATTTTTTTCCACGAACGAGTCGAGCGTTTCGGCCAGCATCCGGTAAAATTGCAATTCGATCCCCTGCCGGCGAGGCAAACTCCGCACGGAAACGCCGAGCAAGGGCTTTTCCGTCGTCACCCCTTCCAGCGCCAAGACTTTGCGCCCTTCCAGCCCGGAAGGATTTTTCAGCAGGAAAGTCGGGTCGGCGGTCACGTTGACCTTTTCCGGCCGGATCCCGATCTCAACCAGGCCGGCCTTCGACTCGGCGTCGCGGACCGTGATCAGGTTGACCCGTTTGATCGCCAGAGAGGCGATCATGCGATTGAACCGGCCTTTGATCGGGCCAAAACCCTGGGCGAAGATCATCGTTTTCTTAAAAAGGACCTTGGCCAGGAGCAGCAAGCCGGTGTAATACCAAAAGCTCCGGTTGCTGGTCGAATTCTGGAAAAGGGTCCCGCCGCCGCTGACGAAAACATCGGTCTTGAGCATTTCGATGAACACGCTCCAGGAGTAACGGCCGATCGCTTTAACATTATAGAATTGGGCGGTCGTCTGGGGCGAGGCGGAAAGGACCGTGATCTGCAAGGTCGGGTCCTGGTGCCGCAAGCCGTCAACAATCGATTCCAGGACCGCTTCGTCGCCAACGTTACCGTAACCGTAATAACCGGACAATAATACGCGCATTATTTTCCACCTTCTTTTGAGGTTCGCATCCAGCGACCAGCGACTATCGCGATCATGATACCAAAAAACAAGCCAAGAACCAATCCGTTAAGTAAGCGGACGATCGAGATCATAAGCGGCGTGTGAATATGGGAAAAAGTGTTAAGGATCGAAACCGGGGCGATCGCCCCGATCGCCATGAGAACCCAGAGCCAGTTCCGGTCCCTGGACTTTAAATAATATACGGCCGCCAGAAAAAGGAAGGGATAACCGACCAGAAACTCCTTGGTCCGCGGCCGGACAAAAAGGAGTACTTCCAGCCAGTTGCGAAAAGCTTTCTCGATCCCGGGGACCGGAATGGTAAAGTTGCCGGACCGGGCCAGAAAGACACCGAGCGCCGCCAGCAAGAAGAGCCCGATCAGGGCGTTGGCCACGCTGATCTTGGTCCGTAAGATCTCCTTCGCCCGATTCCACAGGTTTTGCTCTCCTTCTTTGAAGAGAAAATAAGCGGCAATGATCAGGATCGGCAGGACCAGGACCAATTTAACGGCCGGAAAGACCAGCGCCCCGGACATATAGCGCGAATCAGCCAACAAACCGACGATAAAGACGATCCCCACGGCGGTAATGGCCACGACCCGAAGGACAAAATAGAGCGCTTGAAAAAGAGTAAAGCCACCTTGCCGGTCAAGGCGATTGGCGGAGCTGATCACCGCCAGCGACGGAAAAACGACCGCCGCCGCAAAGGCCAGCATTTTTTGCAAAATGAAAAGTTTCGCCGCCAAAAAAAGCAGGAGATTGGCTCCCGCTAAAATTGCGATCGCCAAGGCCCATAACGGTAAGGCAATAAAAGCATTGAGCAGCAGCAGCGCGCCGACCATAACACCCCAGCCGATGACAACGATCTGCCAGCTGATGATCTTGAGCGGCGCCGGTTCTTTCCCTTCGCCGATGGTAAAGTGGGCGGCGGCCAGTTTGTTTTTTAGTTCGCCGAAAAAGCGGAGATTGTATTCAACCGGCACGGCGTCGATCTGCGGCGGCAGGAAAGGCCGGACGTAAAGCAATTTGACCTGCCGTTCCCTGACCGCCCGAAGATAGCGGTCGAGGACCTCCGGCTTTTCCAATTTTTTTAATTCGTCTTTAGGGACGCTGTGGACCCGGACGACCCCGCTCCCCATCAAGTTTTTAAGCCGGGTATCGCCATCCTGTTTAACGATCTCCACGTAGCCATATTTAAGGCGGAACTTTTTCAGCGCTTCCGCCAGGGATGGGATCGCCTCCGGATAGCCGAGGATCTCCTCCCCGTCAAAAATGACCGTCTTGTAATGCTTCAGCCCGGAAAGCTTCGCTTCAATGTTCCCCAGGTGGTAGCGCGGATCGTTCCAAACCCTGGGGACCAAACGGAAACCAAGTTTTTCGAGATAATTTTTTTGCGTTTCGGAAATACCCAACCCCAGGGTCCGCAGTTCTTCTTCCGCCTCATCAACTTCGATCACATCCTGGCCGAGAAAGCGGATCGACTTCGCCCCTAAAGCCCAGGTCAATTGGTTGACGATCCGTTTGCGCGACTCCTGGAAAGGGGCAAAAATATAGGTCCGATCCGGCTTGATCTCTTTTATTTTGGCGGAAAAAACCGGCGAAAACGCGGCCAGCTGGCGGATACTCCCCCCCTTGGCGTAATAGATCTCCCCCTGGGCGTTGGCGTCGGGCAGCGATTCCTCAAAGACTCCCAGCTCGGAAAAACCGATCTTCCGGACCTCTTTTAGGACGTCGGTCAAAGCGCGCTTTTCAAAGGCGGCCGCTTTTTTAAGATCGTTCAGGTCAATGACGACCCGGACCGCGCGGGTCTCCTGCTCGGCAAAGTAACGTTCCAGGCCGAAATAACAACCGACCAGGACGGAGATTATCAGGCTGATCTTTAGAATTCCAAAAACGATTCTTTTTAGCATCGCACCCTCCGGTTATTGGATTTTCGCGCGCAAAGACCCTTCGATAAAAGGATCGATCTCCCCGTCGATCACGCTCTCAACGTCGCCGACTTCAACCCCGGTCCGGTTATCCTTGACCAGCGTATAAGGCTGAAAAACGTAGGAACGGATCTGGCTTCCCCACTCGATCTTCCGCTTTTCACCGACGAGCTCATCGATCTTTTCTTTCCGCTGCAGAACCATCATCTCATGCAATTTCGCTTTCAGCATCCGCATCGCCGTGTCGCGGTTATTATGCTGGGAGCGGTCGGATTGGCTCTGGGTGACGATCCCGGTCGGTAAATGGGTGATCCGGATCGCGGAGCTGACCTTGTTGACGTTCTGGCCGCCGGGACCGGAAGCGCGGTAGGTGTCGACCCGCAGGTCGCCGGGATTGATCTCGATCTTGATGTCTTCGGTAAGTTCCGGCGTGACTTCGACCGCGACAAAAGAGGTGTGCCGCTTCCCCTCCGAGGAGAACGGAGAGATCCTAACCAGGCGATGGACCCCCGCTTCGTTCCTTAAATGGCCATAAGCGTTCGGCCCGGAGATTAAAAGGGTCGCGCTTTTGATCCCGGCTTCTTCGCCGTAAGAAATATCCGGCAGCTGCACGGTAAACCCTTTCTTTTCCGCCCAGCGGGTGTACATCCTAAGCAGGATCTGGCCCCAGTCCTGCGCGTCGGTCCCGCCGGCGCCGGCGTTAATTGAAAGGATCGCGTCGTTCTGGTCGTACTCGCCGCTAAAAAGCATGGCGATCTCCAACTCGCCGGCCAGGGCTTGCAGTTTTTTTACTTCCAGGGCGAGCTCCCCCAGTTCGCTTTCGCTCGCCATTTCCAGCAGCAGGGTTTGCTCGTCAAGTTGGTCGCGCAGGGTCTCCCATTGCCGGACCATTTTCTCCAGGAGGCTTTTCTCCTGCATCAGTTTCCTGGCCAGGTCCTGGTTTTCCCAAAGCTTGGGGTCGGCGGCAGAGGCCTCAATTTCGGACAGTTGTTTTTTCTTGTCGTCGATCGCGAGGATTTTTTCCAGTTCGAGGCACTTCCGCTTTAATGAAGCTAAACTTTCTTTTAGCTCTTCATGCAGCATTTCTTGTACTTTTTCCCGGAACCGCACGGACAGGGATCGTTCCGGCCGACTTTTTCCGCCACGTGCACGGTCGCCGGCTTTTCCCCTTTTTCCGGGGCGCCGTAGGTCAAGGCGCGGCGTTTTGGCCGGGCTTCTTCAAGATCACCTTCGGCCTGCTGGACCCGGAGCATCAGCGAGATGATCTGGGCGCGGACGCCGCGCATCATCTCCTGGAACATCGTGTAACCTTCGATCTTATATTCCACCAACGGATCCTTGCCGCCATAACCGCGCAACCCGATCCCTTCGCGCAAAACATCCATATTGTGGAGCTGTTCGATCCAGGCGGCATCGATCGTCCGGAGGACGACCACCCGTTCCAGCGACCGCATCGTCTCGGCGCCGAATTCTTTCTCCTTCTCTTCGTAAGCTTGCTCCAGCAGGCTGATGATCTTAGCTTTGACCTCCTGCCTGGTCCGCTCTTCTTTGAGCCCTTCGAGTCCGTCGACCGGGACTAGTTCGTTGACCGCTTTGATCAGGCCGTCCCAATCCCACTCGTCCGGCGCGACTTTATCGATCAAAAAGGCATCAACGATCTCGGTCACGACCTGCCCCAGCATTTCATAGATCTTGGTCTTAAGGTCTTTTCCTTCCAGCGTGCGGCGGCGCAAAGTGTAGATCGATTCACGTTGCTTGTTCATGACGTCGTCGAATTCCAGGACCTGCTTGCGGATCCCGAAATGGTACTGCTCCACTTTTTTCTGCGCGTTCTCCAGCGCCCTGGAAATCAGATTATGTTCGATCGGCACGTCTTCTTCCAACCCCAGCCGTTCCATCACCCCGGAGATCCGTTGGGAACCGAACAGCCGCATCAGGTCGTCTTCCAGTGAAACATAGAAACGGGTCGAACCGGCATCCCCCTGGCGCCCGGCGCGGCCGCGCAATTGGTTGTCGATCCGCCGGCTTTCGTGCCGCTCGGTCCCGATCACGTGCAGACCGCCCAGAGCGGCCACCCCATCGCCTAAAACAATGTCGGTCCCGCGGCCGGCCATATTGGTGGAAATAGTGACCATCCCATGCTGTCCCGCTTTAGCGATGATTTCCGCTTCGCGGTCGTGCTGTTTGGCGTTGAGGACATGGTGCTGAACGCCGCGGCGGCGGAGCATTTCCGAAACTAATTCCGAATTTTCGATCGAGATCGTCCCGACCAGGACCGGCCGGCCTTTTTTATGCCATTCAATGATCTCGTTGACGACCGCCCGGAACTTGGCCCGCTTGTTCTTATAGATCTGGTCGGTATAGTCGGTCCGGACCATATCGCGGTGGGTCGGGATCAGGAGGACTTCCATCTTATAGATCTTCCAGAACTCCCCTTCTTCGGTCTTGGCGGTCCCGGTCATCCCGGCGATCTTGCTGAACAAGCGGAAATAATTTTGGAAGGTAATGGTCGCCAGGGTCTGCGATTCGTTCTGGACCT
>Ga0265297_10005411_pt1 | contig 19511 bp, 17 predicted proteins | sample Munlanlwell13791_FD_192502 | JGI IMG/M metagenome (GOLD analysis project Ga0265297, IMG submission 192502) | Leachate microbial communities from a municipal landfill in Southern Ontario, Canada - Leachate well 137-91 | ecosystem: Engineered > Solid waste > Landfill > Unclassified | place...
GCCTGAAATAAAGCGGTATGCCGAAATCATCGACGCATTGAACTACATTACGGAGCAGGCCTCTTGATCTATCCTGTATCTCAATGACAGCCTTGACCTTAGCCCCCTCAAGGGTAAAACGCCTGGCCATTATGAGCCCTATGTCGCCCGACCCTATAATCACCGCCTCTTTGCCGGGCAATAATCCCTCCACGTTTATCAGTTTCTGCGCCAGGCCGGCGGAGAATATCCCCGCGGGCCGCGTCCCGGCCACATGCATCATCTCCCTTGTCTTTTCCCTGCATCCCGTGGCCATAATAAGACATCTCGCCTTTATCGTCTCCATCAGGCCCGGCTTAAAAAAAGTCAGCGTCTTATCTTTCGTGAGACGGACCACAAAACTTCTGAGACTCACTTCTATATCAGGAATGCCTTTTATTTTTTTAATGAACCTGTCCGCGTATTCGGGCCCCGTCAGCATCTCCTTGAAATAGCTCAGGCCGAAACCGGTATGGATGCACTGATTCAATATCCCCCCGAGATACTGGTCGCGCTCTAATAAAAAGATGTCTCTCGCGCCGTTTTCACGCGCTGATATCGCGGCGGCCATGCCCGCGGGCCCGCCGCCCACTATGACAAGGTCACGCTCAACCATCGCGTCTGTCTCCTTTGACTATCTCGGACCCCTTACCTCTTTTAGTCAATCCGGTCAACGGCGAATCCGTCTTCGCTGAAAGTATCCTCATTATCCTGGCGGTACAGAAACTGCCGTGGCACCTTCCCGCCTGAGCGCGCGTGCGGAATTTTATGCCGTCGAGCGTCTTCGCCCCGCGATCTATCGCTTCCCGGATCTCTTTCGCGGAAACCATCTCGCACCTGCAGACAATATCCCCGTATCCGGCGTCTTTCCTGACCAAGGCCCTGGTCTTCTCTATCGGTATGGAAAACAGGCGCGTCTCTTTTTTTCTGTGGCCGCGGAAAAAAAGTTTTTTCCTCATGGATAAACCGCATCCCTTTAGGATATCCCGCACCATGAGCGCGATCGCCGGGGCCGCGGTGAGGCCCGGTGACTGGATACCCGCCACGTTAATAAAACCAGGCGCCTTATCCTCCTGTCTTATGATAAAATCGCTTCCCGCCGCAGGCCGCAGGCCCGCGAAATAGGCAATGACATCGCCCTCGTCTATGGACGGCACCATCTTCTTCGCCTGGGCCACGACTTTTTTAAACCCCCCGTCCGTGGTCGACAGATCTTCCCTGTCCTCAACGTCTTCGGCTGTCGGGCCTATCATGGGATTCCCATCGGACGTCTTTATGACCAAAACCCCTTTGGACACCCCCGAGGGGACAGGAAAGATAATGTGGTTCGTGAGATTTTCCTTTTTCTTGTCCAGCAGGAACTCCTCTCCTTTCCTCGGCGTTATCCTGAAACTGTCCACCCCCGCCATCCTCGATATGTCATCGGCAAATAATCCGGCCGCGTTAACCACAAACCTGCCGCTGAACACGCCCCTTGACGCGGAGATCTCGAAATCTTCTTTTTTCGTGATACGCTCTACCTTTGTTTCCGTAAAAAACTCAACACCGTTCCTGACGGCGTTCTCGCTCAGATCGTAAACAAATCTGTATGGACTGACAATCCCCGCCGTGGGGACGTAGAGAGCGGCCAACGCGTCCCCGCTGAGATTCGGCTCGTTTTTTCTGAGCCACGCGCTGTCCACTATCTCCAGTCTCGGCACGCCCAGGGCGTCGCCGTCTTTTTTAAGCTCGCGGAGCCTCTTTTTTTCTTCTTCGTCGAACGCCACTATCAACTCCCCGACTTCCTTGAAATCAACCCCCAATTCCCTGAAGATCCGCCTTGCGAGAACATTACCCTGGACGCATAATCTGCCCTTCAGCGACCCCGGGGGATTCTGCGTGCCGGGATGCACGATGCCGCTGTTTGACTTCGAGACCCCGAATGCCAGCTCTGTCTCTTTCTCCAACACCGCCACGCTCAATTTATATCGCGAGAGCTCGCGCGCTATCGACGCGCCCACTACGCCCGCGCCTATTATGACCACATCGTATGTCTTCATGCCCTTATGGTAGTCCTCTTGATCGCCAGAAGCCAATCCCGATACAGGGTATCCGCCTCTTTCCTTTTCATCTGAGGCTTAAAAACCTTGTCCCGCCTCCAGCACTTCTTGATCTCCTCCGTGTCTTTCCAATAACCTATCGCCAGGCCCGCCAGATACGCCGCGCCCAAAGAGGTAGTCTCTGTGACCTTCGGCCTTACCACTTCCATGCCCAGGATATCCGCCTGAAACTGGCACATGAAATTATTCACGGACGCGCCGCCATCAACCTTGAGACTCCTGATCCTCGCGCCGGAATCCTTCTCCATGGCCAGGAGGACGTCCTTTGTCTGATAACACATCGCCTCGAGGGCGGCCCTCACGATATGATTCCCTGTCGTCCCCCGCGTTATCCCAAAGATCGCCCCCCGGGCGTCCTGATCCCAGTAAGGCGCGCCCAAACCAACAAGGGCGGGGACAAAATACACGCCCGCGTTATCCTTGACCGACATCGCCATTTTCTCAGACTCGCATCCGCAAGTCAAAAGTCTCAAGCCATCCCTTATCCAATGTATGGCGGCGCCCGTGATGAATATCGCGCCCTCAAGGACGTATACCGGCTCCCCTTTAGCGCCGCACCCAAGAGTTACTATCAACCCATGCTTAGAGACAGGCCGCGTCCTGCCCGCGTTCAATAAAACAAAACTGCCCGTCCCATACGTATTCTTGACCGTGCCTTTTTCAAAACACGCCTGGGCGAACAGCGCTGATTGCTGGTCACCCGCGATGCCCGATATGGGGATGCCGGCCGGAAGCCTTCCCGTCCTGACGCTCCTTCCGAAAATGCCGGAAGAAGGCCTGACCGCCGGGAGCACGCATTCGGGTATCCCGAACTTTTTAAGGATACCCCTGTCCCATTGCAGCGTGTCTATATTAAAAAGCATCGTGCGCGAGGCATTGGTATAATCAGTGGCGTGGACCTTGCCGCCGGTGAGTTTCCAAAGGATCCACGTGTCCGTGGTCCCAAATAAAAGCCCGCCTTTTTTCGCCTTTGACAAAACGCCCGGCTTGTTTTTTAATATCCACTCTATCTTCGTGGCTGAAAAATACGCGTCTATCGGGAGCCCTGTCTTTTTCCTGAAAAACTCCTTCGCGCCTCTTTCTCTTTTTAATTCATCGCAGCGCCCCGAGGTCCGCCTGCACTGCCACACGATGGCGTTATGGACGGGCCTGCCAGTATCTTTGTCCCAGATAACGGTCGTCTCTCTCTGATTCGTGATGCCTATGGCGGCGATTGAACCCCCGGATATCTTCCTGAGGACCGCCTGTACGGAATGATTCACGCTTTTCCATATCTCCTCAGGGTCATGCTCTACCCATCCGGGCCTGGGAAAATACTGCCTGAATTCCTCGTAAGAACTCGCTATCTTGTTCCCGTTTTTATCATACACGATGGCCCTGGAACCCGTGGTGCCCTGGTCTATGGATAAAATATATCTCATATCCTTTCCTCCATCCACTTTAATATGCCGCCGAATATCTTTTCCCGGCCCGCGTCTATTGAAAGCGCGTGATACATGTCATGATAGGTGAGCATGGTCTTGTCCCTGAGTTTCAGGTTATAGAAAATCTCTCTCGAGGCGTTCGAATCCACCACCTCGTCCTGGCCGGACAACAAGAAAAATACCGGGATGCCTATCTTATCACTCAGCCGGCGCGCCTTTATCTGACCCGAGAGCAGGCTTATCAAGAGCCCGGCGCTGGCGATCCTGCGCTCTCTCGGATCAGCGTCTATTACCTTCATGTATTCCGCGTCGCGCGTGCACATGGAAGCGTCAAAACGCATCTTGTATCCTCTATGAGGACAGCATATGGAATTAAAAAATATGCCGAGGTATTCCGTCAGGGTGAACCTTATCCTGCTCTTGAACGCCGGGGACAGACACACCACCCCGTCAAATATCCTTTCTTTTTCCCCGGCCGCCAGAAACGAGATCAGACCGCCCATGCTCTCTCCCAGAAGGAATATCTTTTTATTAGGATTTTCACTGACGATTATATCACGCAGCGTCTTTATGTCTTCAAGGTAGGTATTTAAGGAATCTACGTGGCCCGGGGGCCCTTTTGTCTCGCCAAATCCCCTCAGCTCAATCGCGTAAGAGGAAACCCTGTTTCTTAAAAAAAATTCCGATAGAAAACCCCATCGCTCGCTGTGGGCCCCGAGGCCATGCACCAGGAGCAGCGCCGCCCTGGGCGCCTCTATTTTCCACTCTCTATAAAGTATCCCATTCCGGCTTTCCATCCTATGGCGTTTTTCTCAAATCTTAGCGGGATCAACGGCATCCGGCGCCGATAATAGTTTGCGATAGACATAAACCCAAGCTAAAAGCGTGACAGGTATAGCCGCGAACAGCCCTATCACAAGACACAGGATGCCAAGCAAAATAATGCCCGCGCTCAAGATATCGAGAAGAAACACATTCCACGCGGAACCCCTTGTCATCTCATAACTCTTCTTCAGGGCCTCGACCGGCCCGAGGCCTTTATCAACGATAAGGCACGCGTAAAACCCGAATCTCACCGCCCAGATAACCCCGGGAACAATCAATAAGACCAGGCCGCCCGCCACTATCAGCAGATAAAGGGCCATCCCTCCGACATATCTAAAAAATAACGGGAAACAGGAGAAAAGGTCCGGCATCTTTGCCTTCAAGCCATCGTGCAGGGTCAAGCTGATTTTTAAAATCCCCATTTCCAGGACACGCTGCATGACAAAAACAAAGACGCTGATTATCAGACTGATCAGCAATAAAAAACCATTGTCCTGAGGCGGCCTCGACAATAAACTGGATATGGCATCCGGGACGATGGTAATCAGTCCCACGACGATCAGAACCCCCACGAAAAACCATAGATTGCTTTTTGTCAGGCGCCACCCGAACTTTATCGCTTCTTTTTTTGAAAATTTCCGCGCGGCCATATCCCCTCCTTATTTTTAACATCATTTTACTACCAACAGCCCAAATAAACAACAACTTTACAAAAGAGCGCCGCCGGGATGTAAAGTCTCTATCCTATCATCTTGTCAAACTCTTCCACCGTTATCGCGGGCAGCGTGCTGAAACAGATATCAGTGGCCTTTGTGAGCGCGATCGAGGTCTTCATGGCCTCTTTAATATTAGGAAAATTGGCTATGAAAACAAGATCGTACATGCCCAATAAGGCGTACATGAATTCCACCTTGCCGCCCGCCTTTTCGATCGTGGCAAACGCCTTTTTCGTGCGCTCAGCCGTAATGCCCTGGATCGCCTCGCTCGAATACTTGCCAAGCATTAAAAATTTCGCCATGACGCGCCCCCTCTCTATTTTAAACCGCCTGTTATTCGTATCTCAACGCCTCTATCGGATCAAGCCCTGAGGCCTTCCGCGCCGGCCAGAGTCCGAAGACTACACCCACGACCAGAGAAAATGTCGTCGCGAGTATCACTGAAAATGTGGACACTTTTACCGCCCACCCGGCGGACATGGTTATGAGCGCGGAAGTACCCGCGCCCAATAAAACACCGGCGATTCCGCCTATAAACGCCATTAGTATCGATTCTATGAGAAATTGTACCATCACGTCTTTGTTGGTAGCGCCTATGGCCTTGCGAAGCCCTATCTCCCGCGTGCGTTCCGTGACTGACACGAGCATTATATTCATGATGCCTATGCCGCCCACCAAAAGGGATATCGCGGCTATCGAACCCAGCAGCAAAGACATTGTCCTGGTGGTCGCCTCCATGGTTTCCTTTATATCGGACATGTTACGTATCTGAAAAGCGTCCCCGCTGTCTTTAGGAGACAGGCGATGCTCTTTAATGACGGACCTGGTTATCGCGTCCTGCGCTGAATCCAGGACCTCGGGGCCTTTCGCCTCCACGTAAATGGTATCCAGATATTCCTTCCCAAGCACCCTGTACATGGCCGTGGTCACGGGCATCAGCGCGTTATCATCCTGATCGTGAAAACTATCGGCGCCTTTTGAAGGAAGGACCCCAACCACCTTAAAATTAAGAAGATTTACCTTTATTGTCTCACCAAGGGGATTCGCGTCCCCGAAAAGCTGTTTTACCACTGTCGGGCCAAGGATAATAACCCTGTCCCTTTTTCTCACCTCATCTTCCGTGAAAAACCTCCCCACGGCCGGTTCTGAGGCGCGCATAGACGCGTAATCCACGTCCACCCCCTCGACCTGCGTGTTCCAGTTTTTATTTCCGTAAACAATCTGGACCCTGCCCCTCACGGAAGGACTCACCCTCGCCACCTCATCGGTAAGCTTGGAAATCGCTGACACGTCCTTCATGGTAAGACGCGTCACTGTCCCTGATTCCATCGCCACCCCGTGCAGCCTCGAGGAACCCGGCCTGACCACCAAAAGGTTTGAGCCCAGGGACGCCAGCTGTTTTTGTATGGATTCTTTCGCGCCCTGGCCGATCGCCAGCATGGCGATCACGGCCGCGACGCCTATCAATATGCCAAGGATCGATAAAAACGAGCGCATCTTATGAGATACCATCGCGCCTGATGCCTGCCGCAGATAATCCAAAAATTTCGTCTCTCTCGCCGCCCTCTCTGATTTGGACAGCACCATATCTATTATCTTATCCGCCTGGCTTTCGCCCGCGGGGCTTTCCTCGGGGCCGGCCTTTTCATCGGAGACAATCTTCCCGTCAATCATGCGAATGACGCGCTTGGCGTGGACCGCCATTTCCTGCTCATGGGTCACCATCACGATGGTCTTACCCTTTTTATTCAATTCTTTCAGGATAGAGATAATCTCATCCTTGCTCTTTGAATCCAGATTGCCGGTGGGCTCGTCCGCGAATATTATCAATGGATCGTTGACCAGAGAACGCGCTATGGCCACGCGCTGCTGCTGGCCCCCTGAAAGCTCGTTAGGCCTGTGATTCATCCTTTCTCCCAGGCCCACCTCACGTATCTTTTCCCTGGCCCGCGCCTTTAAATGATGCTTTCCCGCGTAAATCAATGGGAGCTCCGCGTTCTGCAGGGCTGTCATCCTGGGCAGTAGATGAAACTGCTGGAATATGAACCCGGCCAGCCTGTTCCGCACGGCCGACAATTCCTCGCCTGAAAGTTCATTGATATTTCTCTTGCCCAGATAATATTCCCCTTTATCCGGCCTGTCCAATAAACCCAGGATATGCATGAGAGTGGACTTGCCTGAACCTGACGGACCCATGATGGCCACGAATTCACCCGGCGCTATTTTCAGGGAAACATCCTGCAGGGCCTTTACCTCGACCTTGCCCATCTGATACGTCTTGTGTATATTCTTTATCTCTATCATCTTCTGCGGCTGGGCATGAACGGATTTTTTCCCGTCTCGCTCGCTGTCGGGACCGAATATTTCTTTGACCTTATTATCAGCCTGTCGTTCTCCCTGACGCCGGATATCACCTCTATATTTTTATCGTCTGAAATGCCGAGGGTTACGCGTGAACGCAGAGGTTCGCCTCCGCCCTGTCTTATCAATACGTAAAAATCCTCTTTTTCTTTCTGCGCGGCGTCTACGGGTATTATGAGGATGTTTTCCTTGTCCTGGTCCACGAAATCTATCGTGGCGTTCATGCCTGACCGAAAAAATCCCGGGACCTCCTCGGGTAAAAGGTCCGCCTCGTACACAGTGACATTGTTTACGGTCTTTGACTCGTAATAAATATGCTGAACTGTCGCGTCCACTTTCTCGTCAGGATAAGCGTCTATGCTGATAATCGCCCTTTTACCAACCTTTATCTTTCCTATATCTATCTCATCCACCTGGCCCCGGACTATTAATCTGTCGGACAACACGGCCACGGCGTCGCTCGTGGTAATGGTCTGTCCAGGCTGAATCTTTTCGACAATCACCTCTCCGTCAATCGGCGCCAATAACGGTATCGGCTTATACGCGTCTTCCCAATATTTAAGGACGTCCTCCCCTTTTGCCCTGGCGGCGTCAATCAAAGCGGCCCTCTCGGTCGAGCTCATCCACGCCAGGATATCGCCTGTCCTTACCATGTCGCCCTCCTTGACCAGGATCTCCTCTATCCTGCCGTTGACAGGCGGCTTTATCTCAAGCCTGTTCTTGGGGAGTATGGTACCGGTGGAGGATATGAATGTCGTTATCCGGCCGAGGGACGGCGAGATTTCCTTAACGACTTCGTCCGAAGGTTTTTTCTCTTTTGCCCTTGTCACGTACACCCCTCCCGCGATCAAGATGATGAGGACCGTCAAAAATAAGAATTTTTTATTCCGCATATTCTAACGTCTCTCCTTTCGCCTGTATCCAATTGGCCTCGGCAAGCAAGGCGTCCGCCTGGGCGTTCAAAAAAGATTTCTTAGCCGTTACAAGGCTGTCTTCTATGATGGTCCAATTATCAAACTGCATCAAACCCAGTGAATATTGCGCCTCGGCGATTCTCGCCCGTTCCTGGGCGGCCTCCAGGAATTTCTTCCTGACGTCCACCGCGTCGATCGCGTCCTGAAGGGCCGTCCAATTTTCTTTTAACGCCAGGATAACGCTATCCTTTTCGCTTTGCTCGTCCGCCTCAGCCTGCTTCAGGGCGGCCGCGGCCTCCCTTAACTCATACTGCTTTAATTTGCCCTCGAATATGGGAAAACTCACGCTGAGGCCCGCTGTCAACTTATCGTCTATCGGAGGCCAGCCGATCGAGCTGGACCTGTCAGCCCCGGCGCTCAATGATACCTCGGGCAAAAAACTTCCCTCGGCTGATCTAACGCCGTACGCCGCCGCCTTTTTCTGGGCATTGAGTTTCCCTAATGACGGATTATCCCTGGCCAGGGCCTCAAAATCAGGCCTCTGTCTGGCCCTGTCGCTGACATTGAATCCGCCTTTAGCCTTCAGGGGCGAGAATTTGGAACGCCCCATCTCCTTGATCAGCTGGGCCTGGCTGGTCTCAAGCTCTCTCCTGGCTTGAATGATTTCATATTCCGCCTGCGCCAGGTTCGCCTCGGCTGTCGAAAGCGCGCCCTTATGTTCCATGCCAGCCTCATAAAGAAGCGTTATCAATACCAGATTATCCCGCCTGAGCTTCCTTATCTCTTCCGTGAGCCTCAATGATTCCTGGGCCTTCAGGAGATTTATGAAAGCGGCGCGCAGGCGCAGCCTGACCTCGGAAGAGGCAAACCTGTAATTATACAGCGCGGCCATTATATTTTCCGAAGCCGCCTTTTCGTCGTTTATCCTGCTGGAACCATCAAATAAAAGCTGGGTAAGCGTCGCGCCGATGGAATAGCTGTCCGACGTGGCCTTGGTTGTCCCGCCTGAATGAGAACTGGTGGTCTCTCTTTCTGTCGTTGAGCCTGATACGCTCCCTTCTATCTGAGGATAAAAACCGCTCTTTGTCACGGCCAGAGCCGCTTTTTTCTGGTTGATCGCCTCTTCGGCTGAAATCAGGTCCGGATTATTCCTTCTGGACTCCGCGACACAATCCATCCAAGCGAGGGCTTCATCATCATGGATCTCGGCCAGTGCCCCGGTCCGCGAAAAACAGAATAACAATAAAATTATCAATAAAAGAATTCTCATCTACCTGGTCTCGTTCAGAAAATGCGTCAATCCCTCGGCCGGGATAAGGCCTATGTTGTCCGGCTTGGCGAAGACAATAAGCTTGTCCCCGGGTTTGATCTTAAACGACCTCCTCACCCCGGCCGGTATGACTACCTGACCCTTCTCGCCTACTGTTACCGCCCCGCAGACCTTGCCTTTAGATAGACCGCTCATGTGATCTCCTCATGGTTTTAAAAATAACTTGGTATGAAATGTATAACTTGTATGATTTATATGAAAAGTATACCTTAAGGCTGGGATTTTGTCAAATCTTAAAGCTATATTTTCTCCGGCCGCCAGGCCTACGAAAAACATAAGCTATCTTAAAATTTAAAATCTCCTGCGCCTGGGCTGAAACTGCCTGTAATTATCTTTTGATTGTCTGTAAGGAGGCCTGCGAGAAGGCTGGCCCGAAGACTGGATGAATTGTTCGTGGGTGATATCCGGATGCTTCGAAATGGGGAGGGATATTCTCATTAACTTCTCTATGTCTTTGACTTCGCCGTGCTGGTCCGGGGTAGCGAAAGAAATTGCCCGACCCTGATGGCCCGCCCTTCCCGTGCGGCCTATCCTGTGCACGTAATTTTCCTTATCATCCGGAAGGTCATAATTAATGACAAGCTCTATGCCTGTCACGTCGATGCCGCGGCTGGCTATGTCCGTAGCCACAAGCACCCTGTACTTGCCTGACTTGAAACCCTGGAGTGCCTCGCGACGCTGACTAAGAGAACGGTCTGAGTGTATCTCAGCCGCGCTATGCCCCATGTCCCTCAAGGCGCGCGTTATCTTTCTCGCATTGTGCTTTGTGCGGGAAAACAAAAGCACCGGGCCGTGATACTGATAAAGCAATTTGCTCAGAAGTTTTGGCTTGGCGTCTTTCTTGACGACAAAAAGCTCCTGAGTGATGCGCTCGGGCGCCGTGCCCGAAGGCGCAATCTCCACCGAGACCGGAAGTTTCATGTGCCTGGCCGCGATGTCCATTATCTCCCTGGGTATGGTCGCTGAAAAAAGCATGGTCTGCCTTTCCTTCGGCACGAAACGCAATATCTTCTCAACCTGCGGAGTAAAACCCATGTCAAGCATACGATCGGCCTCGTCAAGCACCAGCATCACCACGTCATCCATCAGGATATTCCACTGGCCCATGTGGTCAATCAGCCTGCCCGGGGTGGCAATCACCACTCTGGGATTTTTACGAAGCGCCTGTATCTGACCGTACATCGGCGCGCCGCCTATGAGACAGGCTGTCTTAATTCCGAAAGGCCTGGCGACTATCTGAAACGCCTCGTCGATCTGGATGGCCAACTCCCTCGTGGGGGCGAGGACCAATCCCTTCCCCTTTGTCTGCGCGAGACGCTGAATCATCGGGATAGCGAAAGAATGCGTCTTGCCCGTACCTGTCTGCGCGATGCCGACAATGTCCTTGCCCTGAATCGCCATGGGTATCGCCTTTACCTGTATGGGCGTGGGCACTTTGAACTTTATCCGCTCCAGGATATCTAAAATCTTGGGGGCGATTCCTAAACCATAAAAACTATTATCATTCTGTGTCATGATTTTTTCAACCTCTCTCTCCAAGTGCTGACCTGCTCTCTTAAATAACACCTGGCGTCCTCAACGAGCTCGGAGATCAACTCTTTAACCGAGACTATTTTATCAATGCGGAAGGCGTTACTGCCGCACATGGCGAAACCCTTATCCATCTCTCCGCGGTACGCGCTGACAAGGGCCTTGGCGATGCAATAGTTTACCTTTTTAGGGTCGCACGTGGCCAGACATTGATACACGCATCCGAAATCCACCCGCTCGCCCCTGGTAATCCTGTCCACAAATTCATTTCGTATGACCCTTCCCGGCATGCCTACCGGACTCTGAATAATCACTATATCTTCTTTTTTGGCATGCATATAAGTCTCTTTATACTTGATTGACGCGTCGCACTCATTCGTGCAGACAAACCGCGTTGCCATCTGCACGGCGCTCGCGCCAAGCTCCATGACATCAGCAATATCCCTGCCGTCAAAAATCCCTCCGGCCGCGATAATAGGTATCCTTATCTCGTCTGTTTCAAACTCGCGGACCACGGCCAATACCTCTTTCAGGATACCCTGCAAATAATAATGCTCCTTGTCGTTCAGCTCTGCCCTGCTGTATCCCAGATGGCCTCCGGCAAGAGGGCCTTCCAGCACAATGGCGTCAGGCAGACGGTTATAACGCCTTTTCCAAGTGGCGCAGATGATATGCGCGGCGCGGGCAGAGGATACTATAGGGATTAACTTGGTTTTCTTGTTAGTCACCAAAGAAGGGAGCTTGAGCGGCAGCCCTGCTCCTGAAATAATCACGTCTATGGCTTCGTCCTGCGCGGTCCTCACCAGATCATCATAGTTAGTGAGCGCGCACATGATATTCACGCCGAACGGATTTCTGGTCTTCTCCCTTGTTTCCCGGATAACGCTTGACAGGGACTCGCGCGACCGTGTCTTGTAATCACGGGTTTCATCCTCAGCCCCTTCTCCCAGCCCCACAGCCGCTATGACTCCCAAGGCGCCCTCATTGGAAACCGCTGAGGCCAGGGAAGACGAAGACACACGCACGCCCATACCTCCCTGCACTATCGGCAGATCTATCCTCAAATCCCCTATATTAAAATCCTTGAACTCAAATTTCATGACCCTCCCCGCGCTAATAAAAAAGCCGTAAAGGTTAGTTGTCTTCCTCTACGGCCTCAAGATCTCTAATCTTTTATTATATGTTTTCTTTTTATTATACTCCTTTGATTTTGATTTGTCAATCAAAGTATCTGACTAATTACGGCCGGGCATTTGGCCATTCTTCCGAGCTATGCCTTAATTCGCCCGCTTAACTCGTCATATTCCCGCCATATCTCGGCGGGTATGCGGCCGTCGAATTGATCAAGGAATCTCTTTATGTCCCCCAGCTCCGCGCGCCACTCGGGATTATTGACCTCGAATAATTTCTTTAATTTTTCTTCCGGCATGCTCAAACCGTCCACGTTCAAGTCCTTCATATGAGGGACAAATCCCAGGGCTGTTTCCCTGGCGTCCACGCGGTTATTCACGCGGTCAATAATCCATTTGAGCACCCTGATATTGTCCCCGAATCCCGGCCAGATAAACTTACCACTATCATCCACCCTGAACCAGTTGACAGAATATATCCTGGGAGGATTCTTTAATCTCTTCCCCATCTTAAGCCAATGGCTGAAATAATCTCCCATGTTATAACCGCAGAAAGGCAACATCGCCATCGGATCTCTGCGCAATACGCCTTCTTTATGCATGGCCGCCGCCGTGGTCTCGGAACCCGTTCCCGTGCCTAAAAACACGCCATGCTGCCAGTTAAAAGACTCTGTGACCAATGGGACAAGATGCGTCCTCCTGCCGCCTAAAATTATCGCCGATATGGGCACTCCCTTGGGATTATCAAATTCTTTCGAAAGCGTGGGCGAATTATATACGGAAACGGTGAACCTGGAATTCGGATGAGCGGCCTTAGTGCCTTTTGAGATGTCCCATGGCCTGCCTTGCCAATCCGCTATTCTCTCAGGCATCGCCCCGTTCAACCCCTCCCACCATGGCTCGTTTTTATCCATATCCAAGGCGGTATTGGTAAAAAGCGTAGGGTAAAAATTCTTCCCTTTCAGGGTGCGGATCATGTTCGGATTTGTCTTCATTGATGTGCCTGGCGCCACTCCGAAAAGTCCCGCCTCGGGATTGATGGCGTACATCCTGCCGTCAGACCCGACATTGAGCCACGCGATATCATCCCCCACTATCCACACCTTGTAACCCGGCAGCGCGGACTCGAGCATCGCCAGATTGGTCTTTCCGCACGCGGACGGCAGGGCCGCCGTAATATAAGTGACATTCCCCTCTGGGTCTTCTATACCCAATATTACCATGTGTTCCGCGAGCCAACCCTCCTGATAACCAAGCCAAGAGGCAATCCTTAACGCGAAACATTTTTTGCCCAAAAGCGCGTTCCCGCCGTAACCTGACCCGATGCTCCATACCAGATGCTCATCCGGAAAATGCATGATGAAACGCTTGCTGGGATCAAAATCGCCTACTGAATGCAGACCTTTCACGAAATTATCGCCATCGCCAATCTTTTCAATCACCTTCTTGCTCATGCGGGTCATTATCCGCATGCTTACGGCCACATAAGAGACATCTGTAATCTGAACGCAGGCCTTGGCGTAAGGAGAATCAGGATGGCCCATCATGTAAGGAAGCACGTACATGGTCTTCCCCTTCATGCAGCCGTCCGATATCCTGGTCATCATCCGTTTCGCCTCGCCCGGCTCCATCCAATTATTATTCGGACCAGCGATTTCCTTGTTGGGATGACACACAAAGGTCAGATGCTCCGTGCGAGCCACGTCAGTAGGGTGGCTCCTATGAAGATACGCGTTAGGCCAGACCTTCTGATTCAGTTCCCGGAAGACAGAATGCTCCCCTATCTTTTCTTCTTTCTTCCCTATCTCCATGAGCCTATGCGCCTCTTCCTCAGAACCGTCGCACCAATAGACCTTATCGGGCTTCGTGAGTCTTGCCTGTTCCTCTACCCATTTTTCAACCTGAGTCGCCATGATCTCCTTTTCTGATTATACGCGTAAATTATATACGGATTGCCCTGTTATGGCAAGGATATTCTTGTCGTAAGCTATTATTTTATCAGCGCCCCGCGAAACATGAAAAATACGGCGGCCAGCATGAATAACGCCGCCCACAAATAATCCTGCTTAAGGTTTTCCTTCATGTAAAAGACGGAGAACGGCACGAATACGGACAATGTTATGACCTCCTGAAGGATCTTCAGCTGGCCGAGATTCATGACCTGATGGCCTATCCTATTCGCGGGCACCTGTATGAGATACTCCAATAACGCGATGCCCCAGCTTATAAAAGCCGCGATAATCCAAGGTTTATTATTACAATTCTTCAGATGGCCGTACCAGGCGAATGTCATAAATACATTACTGCATGCCAGCATTAAAGCCGTGATAATAAACTTATTCATCCGCCCGCTCCTTTTTGTAAAAATACCGACAGGGCACGCGCGATCTTCAACGGACTCGGGGGACATCCCGAGATATGCAATGCCACCGGCAATATATCTTTTATCCCGCCTTCCACGTAATAAGAACCCTTGAACATCCCGCCGTCCAGGGCGCAGTCCCCGCAGGTAACCACAAATTTCGGCGCGGGCATCGCCTCATAAGTCTTTTTTAAAGCGATGAGCATGTTTTTAGACACGGGGCCGGTGACCAAAAGCGCGTCCGCGTGGCGGGGCGAAGCCACAAAACTTATTCCGAAACGCTGCAGGTCATAGATCGGATTATTCGCGGAGATTATTTCAGATTCACAGGCGCCGCAGGAACCGGTGTCCACTTCGCGGATATTCAGGGACCTGCCGAATCTTTTCCAAATCAGGGACTTTAGCTCAAGCCCGGCCGTCTCTATCTCCCCGGACAGCCCCGGCCCGATGTTTCTTGTCACCACACCTTTTAATATCCTGTTCTTTAATATGCGCGTCATGTTATAAGTCATTCCCCGAATATGACAAATCAAAACTTTTATTGCAAAGCGGGAAATCTGGGATGATATTTCCCAATACGGCGTACGAAAGGGCCTGCCAGTTATGAAAAGAAGGGTCCACTATCTTACACCTTTCTATCAGACCCGCTGAATCCGTCTTGAGCCAATACAAGACCGGTCCCCTCCACCCCTCAACATAACCCAGGGCGCTCCCTGCCTTTGACCCCGGACTGACCCTGACCCTGTCTCCTTTAATAAGCCTCCCCGTAAATTCCTCGATCAGACGGCACGACTCCTGAAACTCAAAGATCCTGACCCGCAGCCTCGCCAGGACATCCCCTGATTCCTGCGCCGCCATCTTGAATCCGGATTCTCCGTATATCCCAGGATAATGCCTCCTCAAATCCACGGCTATGCCGGAGGCGCGGCCCACGAGACCAACCACGCCCAGGTCCTCCGCGGTTTTCCTGCGCAGGACACCCGTAGTATCCACCCTGTCCATGAAAGAAACGCTGGAATATAACATTTTAACCAGCTCGCGGAAATCACGCTTTATACCCTTGAGAGAATATAGGAGCGCCTGTCTCTTGGCCTCATCCATGTCCACCAAAACCCCTCCCACCGCGTTAACATCCTTAAGATACCTGTTTCCCGCCAGCCTTTCGTTCAATTGAAGTATCGCCTCCTTGATAATCGAGGCGTACGCGGCCGGAAAGGAAAAACCCACGTCGATAGCCATGCCGCCGATATCGTTCGCGTGATTATACATGCGTTCCAGCTCCAAAAACAGGCCTCTCAGATACATTGCCCGCGCCGGGATAGACACCCCGGCGATCTTCTCCGACGCGTGGGTAAACGCGAGACTGTGCGCGAAACTGGAATCGCCTGAAACGCGTTCCGATAATCGGATCGCGTCAAGATAACCCTTGCCCTCGAAAAGCTTTTCCACGCCCCGGTGAGTAAACCCAAGCCTGAGCTCCAGGTTTATGATAGGCTCGCCCGCGGCGCTGAAACGAAAATGCCCGGGACCGATAATCCCGGCATGAACCGGCCCGACAGGGACCTCGAACACGCCCTCCCCGTCAACCCTCCCGAATTTATATTCGCCCGCTACCCCGCCCCGCGCCTCCTTGAAATCCTTGCGCAGGGGATAGCTATTCAAAGGCCATACCTCGTCATGCAGGTTCAGACGCCTTGTATCAGGATTACCCATCGGCTCGATACCAAACATCTCCCGGACCTCTCTTTCAAAGAGGCTGGCTGAATGCGCGGTTTTCGCTAATGAATCAAAAGAAGGGCTTTCCTGCGGGATGCCGGCGCTCACGATGATCCATTGAGCGCTTCTGAAATTCATGAATACCGACTTCATGACAAATCTTCCCCTCTCCTTACGCTCGTCAACCGCGAAAAGCATCATTACCGGCGACGCGAGCGTTTCATGGAGCCCGAGGCAGATTTCCCTGAAGGCCCGCGGGTCCACTTCGATACCAGTCTCATCCTGATAATCTTGAGATATTGAAAGCGCGCCGATATCCGGAAACTTCTTTTTTATCCCTGCAATAACTTCTGAGTTATCCATAAAAGGTCCTTTTTTATAAACAATAACGCCGCCCCCAAGGCGCATGCCTGAAATAACAAAAACAGGAACGCGAGTTTTCCGCTCAATGGTTCCCCGGCGGGCTTCATGCCCTTGGGAAGATTGCCAAAGAGCATCTCCCCGAAATGATAAATAAACGCCCCGAAAATAATCGCCAAAAACAACAGCAGCAAAACGGCTATCAGATATGAACCGCTGGTGAAAGCGGCCATTATTATCAGGATCTCGCTTATGAATATCGAGAACGGCGGAAATCCGGTAAGCGCGAACATACCTAAAAGCATCATGATGCCGGTAAACGGCAGGGCCCTGATCACCCCCCTGATGGTGTTCATGTTATGCCTATTGTAAGCGCTGACAATATTACCGGCCCCGAAAAACATCAGCGATTTGACTACGGCGTGATTAAATACGTGCAGGGCGGCTCCGGCAACGGCTAAGGGGGCGCCCAAGCCAAAACCGACGCAGATTATACCCACGTGTTCGATGCTGCTGTACGCGAGGAGGCGTTTCAGGTCTTTTTGAACCAGAATAAAACCGCAGGATATAACCAGGGAAATAACACCGAACAAAATCATCAAATTCGAAAAATACGCGAATCCCGCGCCCTTGATCACGATAATACCGAATCTTAGAATGGCGTAGATGGCCGTCTTCAGCAGTACCCCTGACAGAAGCGCGCTGATAGGGGCGATTGCCTGACTATGGGCGTCGGGCAGCCACGTATGCATCGGCGCGATGCCCGCCTTGGTGCCGTATCCGACCAGTATGAAAATAAACGCCGCCTTCAGGATATTCTTATCCATGCCCGCGGCGCCGGCCGCCATGACGGACCAATTCAGGCTCTTCGCGCCGCCCGCGAGAGAAAAGGCGTAAGAAAAAAGGATGGTGCCCAAAAGCGCGAAGATTATGCCCACAGAACAGATAATGATATACTTCCACGCGGCCTCCACCGATTCCTTGGAGTTATAAAATCCCACGAGGAACGCGGAAATGAGGGTAGTCATTTCTATGGCGACCCACAGTATGCCTAAATTATTCACCGCCGGAACAAAAAACATGGAACAGCAGAACAGATTAAACAGGACATGATAGACCACGGCTTTTTTCTCGGATAACATCCCCTTCTCCATATCTTTCCTGATATAACCGACGGAATAAAGGGCGGCCGCGAAGGCCACCGTGGAAATGACAAATATGAAAAAAGCGCTCAGGGTGTCTATATATATAAAATCCGCGCGCGGATTAACACCTCCTGACATCACCGCCTTCTTTAAAAGCAGGGCGCTTTCGCATAATATAACAAAATATCCTATAACGTTAAGTATCCCGAAGACCCTCTGTCTTTTAATAAGCGGGGCCGCCAGGGCGAGCAAAATCGGGATTCCAAGAATAAAAAATATCCGCATGTACGCTACCCCTTTAAACGCGAGAGCTTGCTCACGTCTATATGTGTGAAGAGTTTATTGACCCTGTAGATAAAAAGCCCCATGATAATCACGCTTACAAATACATCCAGAAAGACCGCTATTTCCACGAAAAACGGCATCCCGCCCGAAACAAATGAGGCAAAAAGAAATATCCCGTTTTCCATCACTAAAAGACCCACTACCTGCGTAAAGGCCTTCATGCGGGATATCATGAGAAACGCGCCGATAAAAATCACGGAGAGCGCGACCGTAACGGCGGCCAATCTATAGTCCCTGCCGAAACCAAGGGTCTCGGAGAAAACCATGGAACAATAGGTAAGCGCGAGCGCGGCGATGAGCGAAACCTGCGCGCTGACAAAAAGCCCGAGGTTTTCATCCACGTTTATTTTTTTCGCTATCAGGTTCAGGCCGCGTGGTATTATAAAAACCTTCAGGGCCAGTATGAGCAGCGCGACAGCATATAAATCAACCTGCCTTTCCGCGTATCCGGCGGCCAGCGTTATCAAAAAAATAAAAAATGACTGATAACGAAAACCGCGTATCAGCGCGGGCACCCTTTTCGCGATAACCATGAGATATGTCACGGCCAAGACCCCCAAAAGGATAAATTCCCGCATATTAAACCCCCAGCATCGCGCATACCGCCGCGATAATGCCCAATACAAAAGCAAAACCCATAAAATCCACCGCCCTGAATAAACGCATCTTCGCGACAGAAACCTCCACCAGGGCCGTTACGATCACTATGATGGCTATCCTGCCCAGATACCATGAAAACCAGAAAACAGCTTGGGCCGGACCGCTCATGGCCGGCGGGGCGATTGGAAAGATTATCTGCGCGATCAAGAAAAACAAAACCATCTGCTTTACATAGAAAGCTAATTCTATTAAAGCGAGGGATCTGCCGGAATATTCCAGGACCATCGCCTCGTGTATCATGGTCAACTCAAGATGCGTCTCCTGGTTATCGATCGGCACGCGGGAGGTTTCCGCGATAGTGATAAGGAACAGGGTGATTGCCGCGACAACGGAAGAAACCGATACCGCGCCCATGCCGTTCAGCGCGGATATGTCCGTCGAGCCGGACCGCAAAAATATTGAAAATACCGCCAGGCAAAACGCCGGCTCGGCCAGGCTGGAAATAAACATCTCCCTTGATGAGCCCATACCGCCGAAAGGGCTTCCCGTATCTAACGCTGAAAGGGCCAAAAAGAAACGCCCCAGGGCGAAGATAAACACGAGGGCCAGAAAATCGCCCATGTGATTCGCCGGGCT
>Ga0265297_10005412_pt1 | contig 19509 bp, 18 predicted proteins | sample Munlanlwell13791_FD_192502 | JGI IMG/M metagenome (GOLD analysis project Ga0265297, IMG submission 192502) | Leachate microbial communities from a municipal landfill in Southern Ontario, Canada - Leachate well 137-91 | ecosystem: Engineered > Solid waste > Landfill > Unclassified | place...
CAATACTCCTTTTGCACTTGCCTCGGGAATGGGGATCAATGCAATAGTTGTTTTCACCATTATCTTTGGTCTGGGTATGAGCTGGCAGCAGGCAATGGGAATTATCGTCATCGAGGGAATAATCGTGACCATATTTGTGTTAACGGGCCTTCGCAGCATGATAATGAGAGCAATACCAATGGGTTTAAAATATGCCATTGGGGTTGGAATCGGTCTTTTTATTGCGTTTATTGGTGCACAGGAAGCGGGTTTTGTGGGTATAAGTTCTGCTACTGCAGTGACACTTGGAGATTTTACTGCTAATTATACCCAGCTGGCAGCCTTTGGTCTGATACTTACAGTTATCCTGGTTGCATTCAGGATAAAAGGGGGAATATTGCTGGGTATCGTCGGCACAGCAATTGCGGGAATGGCGTTTAGAATAATTCCTTTTCCAACACAATTTATAAGCGTCCCGACAAAAGAGAGTTTTGCAACCTTTTTCCAGGCGGATATCGTCGGAGCAGTATGGAGCAAGGGGATGTTGAACGTAGCGGCTCTGGTTATGATTTTTGCCCTGTTTATGACGGATTTTTTTGATACCATGGGTACGGTAATTGGTGTAGGCGGTGAAGCGGGCCTGTTGGATAAAAATGGAAGTCTTCCTAATTTAAAAAGGGTTCTTCTGGTCGACTCTCTGGCAGCAGTAACAGGAGGTTTATTTGGCGCCAGCTCGATTACAACTTATATTGAAAGTGCTTCCGGCGTATCTGACGGCGGAAGAACCGGTATCATGCCTACCATGACCGGATTTTTATTCCTGATCTCTATATTTTTTGCTCCATTGATTGCAGTGGTTGGAGGCGGCGTGGAAATAGCGGAAGGTGTCACCAAATACCCTGTCACAGCTCCGGCTTTGATTGTAGTCGGATTCTTGATGATGTCTGTTATGAGTAAAATCGATTTTAAGGATTACGAGATCGCGATACCTGCCTTTTTGACCATAATAATCATGCCTTTCACTTATAGTATTTCATACGGGATAGGGTTCGGTTTTATAAGCTATACTTTAATAAAATTGTTTAGAGGAAAATTTAGAGATTTGCATCCGCTTATGATCATAGTAAGCGCATTGTTTGTAATCGCTTTTGTTGCTGAAGCGCTGGCCAGGAAGTTTGCAGGAAGTTAAGATATAATATATAAGAATCAGATACAGGAAGTAAGAGAAAAAACTGGCTGGTATTTGAAACCAGCCAGTTTTTTATTAATTTGACAGGAAGTAGAATTTTTCTTAATGTTCTTTATGAAATCAGATGAAAAAAATAATTAGCTACTTAATATTAATTATTTCAATCATATCTGTTTCTGCTCTTAATGCCGGTTGCTGTTCTGTTTTCGAAGGTATCTCCAATGATAATAATACCGGGGCAGGCGGGGCCGTAAACTCCGATAGTGCAGAAGAAGCGGCAGAAGAGAGAATGGAAAATATGCCGCCCATGGCTATATTGGATGTATATCAGCAGAATTCCGGCAGTGATTATTTTGCAGTGGGCAATCCGGTATATTTATCTGCTGCGGATTCATCTGATGCCAATGGCGATATTTTGAATTTTCAGTGGCAGATAGGGGATACAATTATATCGAATGATGAAAGAACCTCATATATTTTTGACAGCATTGGAGAATATGAAATAATCCTTACGGTTGATGATGGAACAAGTACAGCTAAAGTTTCAAAACAGATTTACCTGATAGAACTTTCTGAAAATATTTTGATCAAAAGAGCTTACGAGATAACGGTAGGTATCGAATACACTATCATAAACGAAGGGCCCGGGGATATAAAAGATATTACCTGTCTGTTTGAGGCCCCACAAACATACCGGCCTTTTCAGATCATAAAAAGCATTGAGTCCGGCCAGGGCAGAATTGATGATATTTTTACCGATGACTATAATTTAATAACGAGATTTGATCTGGGTGATCTTCCGGCCGGAGAGTCAGCCAGGGCATATATAAATTGTGATGCCGCGCTTTATGAATATGAATATGCCCCAGTATCTAATGGAGAGTATTCATATGATCCGGAAGACAGCGATCTATCGCTGTATACGATAAGTGAGTATTATATAAATAGTGATTCGCAGCAAATAAAATCTGCAGTCGAATCTGTGGTCGGACAGGAAACAGATCCCGTGGAGGTTGCAAAAAGATTGTACGATTTTGTAATTGATAAGATGGTTTATGATGAGGAAAAGCTGGTACAGGGAATATCCGGTTATTCATATGCTTCGGAAATTCTGCAGAAAGGCAAAGGAGTTTGTACGGACTACTCTATCTTATATACGGCTTTATGCAGAGCCGCGGGGATTCCTGCAAAATTTGTACAGGGACTTCCTGTATTCAGTATACTATCGGAAGGAGAAGGCGAGCTTCCATACGGCCATGCCTGGGTTGAAATAAAACTTCCCGGATACGGATGGATCCCCGTAGATATAACTGCAGAAGGTGGTTTTATGGCTTATAATTATTATCTTAACATGGAAACCTATAAGGGCTCCGGAGTATTTTATAAAAGCCTTCCAATCGAGGGAGAAAATTATTATCCCGCCGGATTTTACTATTTTTGGGAAGGAGATATTGAACCTGATGTAAGGAGAGAGGAAGTCTATAGAGTAAGCGGACTGAATCCGGAAGATTTAAGTGTAATATCGGAAAATGAATTTTTGGATGAAATCGAATCGGTGCTTTCCGAATATAACGCCGCTTTAATTCATATCAATCAGGCGCATTCCGAGGGTTGGATATTCAATGATGAGCAGGAAATCGCCATAGAAGAAACTCTTCTGACAAGACTAATAGAGCTTTCTCAACAGTTGAAAAATGTTGTTTATTCGGAAAACAATGCTGCCGATAGAGGTAATCTGATTTCAATATCGGAAGAAATAATTCTTTATAAACAAGAACAAATACATTGTATGAAAACAAGTAATCATGATTGTTACCAGAGTGAATACAATATATTTATCGATTCTTTGGAAAGATTGTTTGATTATTATAATAATATGGTAGAAAATTTTAACCGGAAATATTAAAAGGTATTTAGATAAAAATGTTATATCAGAAAATAATTATCGGGGTTGCTTCGGTCATAGCGGTAGCCGTAATTATTTATTTATTTCTGACAATATATAAATTTTTAGCCCAGTCAAATGAAGTGTTTCACCCCAAAAAGAAAATCACGCTAACTCCATTCGACATAAGATTGTATTTCGAGGAGGTCTCTTTCAGATCTTCCGATGGAATTAATCTTTCAGGCTGGTTTGTGCCTGTAAGAAACAGCAGGGGAGCAATGCTGGTTTTTCATGGTAAAGGGGAGAATATCTCGGATGGATTGACATTGATAGATTATATCAGAAGAAGAATGGGGCTGACTGTTTTTATAATTGATTATCGCGGATATGGTAAAAGCGAAGGCAGGCCTACGGAGAAAGGAACTTATCTTGATGCCAGAGCAGCCTGGGAGTATTTGACCGGTCCCAGAAAAATAAAACCTCAGAACATTATAATCTTTGGGCGGTCACTGGGCGGTCCAATCGCAGCCTGGCTGGCAAAAGAAGTAAAGCCCGGAGCATTGATTCTTGACTCCACTTTTACTTCAGTTAAGGATCTGGCAGCTCAGATATATCCTTATTTGCCTGTGAGAAAATTCTTTAGATTTAATTATCCCACTATTGAATATTTAAAGGAAATAACGAGGCCGGTACTTATAATTCACAGCAGCGAAGATGACTACATCCCGTATTCTCATGCAATAAGATTATATAATGCCGCAAAAGAGCCCAAACAGTTTTTGAAAATAGAGGGTAAACATAGCAATAACTATATAAGGTCTGAAAAAATTTACATAGAGGGTATAAAGTACTTTATTTCGGGTTATTGAAGATATTAAGAGATCTCTTTTTTCATAAATATCCAGTCCCGGTATCCGGTATACTTTCCGGCAATCCATGAGGATCTTTTTACTTGCTCGACAAAACCAAATTTTTTATACAGGTTATAAGCATTCTTATTAAAATGAGCTACCCAGAGCTTTAAAACGCTTTTTCTATTTTCTCTGGCATAGTCTTCCACGAAAGATAACATTTTTTTAGCAACACCCTGTCTCCTGCTTTCAGCATCGACTGCGACATTATCGATATATATGGTTTTATTGTCCAATCGGGGGATTTCCATTGATGTTAAAACGAATGCTCTAGTAGCCCTTTGCAGACCCAGATTTTCAAGGTAATCCCGAAAATTTTTGGCGTGACTTTTAATATTTTCGATTGTCACAATCTCGATGATACCTACTATTTTGTCATCTATTATTGCATTAAAATATCTACCCGTATCGATATTTTTTGAAATTTCGGACCTGACAATATCCATAGCAGCTTTCTTTCTGTTGCTGTATATGTATTTTAATTTATCATAGAATGCATCAAATTCTATTCTGAGGTAATCATTCAGGTCTTCGAGCTTTAAATTGCTCAATTTGATACCAGAAAAATTGTTTTCCGGATTCTTGCCGCTATTCATCTGGCATGTCTTTCTTATCGAGCAGCTCTTGAGCTTTTTTTAAATTTTTTTTACTTGCCAGAAGCTTAACCCCTCTTATGCTTTGCAAAGAAGGATAATTCTGGCCGGCATCATCGGAGATCATCTCGGTTTTAATGCCAAAACTTTCCAGATAGCCTCTGGCTATTTCTGCTTCTATCCTGGAGTTAAAGACTTTTACTACCGGTAATTTATCCATTTTTTGTCCCTTTGATTTACGTTAATTATATAATTATATTCTGAATATAAATTACTTTACATGTTTGGATCATTTCAGGGATAGCAAGGATTATAACACTTTAACTGTATTTTATCATATTGAAAATAACTTTTATTTGAAGAATTAGAATCTATGATATACACTATTTTAAGATTCTGTTAAAAAAATCCAACTATCGCGGTGGATATATTTAAGCAAACAAATATAAAATTTGGAAAAGCTTTATGATTCAAAAATCACTTCTTCTAAAGATTTATGAAGCTGCCAGCATGCAGAGGTGGAACGATCAGATCCGCACCATAGAACTTACGGAACTGGACAAGCAGGCCCACAAGATGGTAGTTGCATATATTCTTGGCAGATGCGAAGAAGATATAACCAGCAGAGAAATCGATTGGATCGAAATAATAGAGGATGGCCTTTTTGAATTTTTGAAAAGAATAATCTTGACCGATCTAAAGCCTCCCCTGATCTACAGGATAAAGGAAGATAAGAAACAATACGAAAAGTTGAATTACTGGGTTTTTGAGAGGATTAGACCATTTACCGAACAGGTAAGCGAGGACTTTAATTTACGTTTTAAAGAATATCTTCTTGAAGAGGAAGAGACCGTTGAAAGAAAAATTGTAAATGCAGCCCATTTCTATGTGACAAAGTGGGAATTCGACATTATCAAGCGGGCAAATCCCAGGGTTTATTTAACTGAAGAGATTGTCGATAGTATTTCCAGGGAGCAGAAAAAATACAATGATCTGGCATGTATGCAGTTTTTTTCTAAAAAAAGAAATTTAATGAATTTTGCAGATATATGCGGCCAGCTCCGTTTCCAGCAGAGATGGAGCCATCTTTACCGCATTCCTAAAACCTCCGTAATGGGCCATATGCTGATTGTGGCGATATTTTCATTTTTATTTTCATGCGAAGCAAATCTAAGAAAAACAAACTGTATAAATAATTACTTTACCGGTCTTTTCCATGACCTGCCCGAGGTTTTAACCAGAGATGTTATCAATCCGGTAAAAAAATCCGTTGAAGGACTTGACGAGCTTATAAAGGACTACGAAGTCGAAGAAATGGAGAAAAAAATATATAAACTGATTCCCGGAAAGTGGCAAAAAGATATAAGGATGTTTACGGAAGACGAGTTTTCCGATAAAAGCAATAGAAACGGGAAACTGGTTAAAGGAGCGGATGATCTGGCTGCGTTTATTGAAGTCTATCTTGCACTGAAAAACGGAATAAGAAATGAAAGCATGATCTATGCAAGAAAAAAGTTAACCGGCAAGTATGGATCCGTGAAGATAGAGGGAATAGATTTTGGAAAGATTTATACCGGTTTCGAATAGCCGGTTGGTCCTATGGGGAAAAATATAATAATATCAAAATCAAAATATCTGGCAGGACTTCAGTGTTTAAAATATTTTTGGTTCCTCGTCAATGCTAAAGAAGAAGTCCCGCAGCCGGATTTCGTGAACAGGTTTATTTTTAATCAGGGAACGCTGGTAGGGGAATATGCAAAAAATCTTTATCCCGATGGAATCGATCTGGGGAAGATAGGCGATTTAAAGGAACAGCTGGCAAGGACCTTCGAATTACTTTCCGGGAGAAGGCCTCTGTTCGAAGCAAGCATAAGCTCTGGAAATGTTTACAGCAGAGCGGATATCCTTGTCCCGGTAGATACGGACAGTTGGGATATTGTAGAGGTTAAAAGTTCCACACAGCTCAAGGAGGAACATATACCTGATGTTGCTTTTCAGAAGTACTGCTTTGAAAAAGCAGGGATCAATATCCGAAAATGCTATCTGACATACATTAATAACCAGTATGTAAAAAAAGGTAACATTGACCCATCGCGGCTTTTTAAAAAAGCAGATATTACAGTACAAGTGGATGAGAAGCTGGAAGAAATAGGGAACAGGGTTAAAGAAATGCTCGAAATCGCAGCCCCAAAGAGTCCTCCGGAAATAATTATAGGTAAACAATGCAGTAATCCATATATATGTCCGCTTAAGGATAAATGCTGGGGTTTCTTGCCGGACAACAATATTTTTAATCTATATGGGAATAAAGATAAAGCAATTGAATTGTACAGTGAAGGAATTCTTTCAATAAAAGACATACCCGACCGGTATGATTTAAATTTAAAACAGCAAATACAACTTGAATGCGCAAGAACGGAAAAAGCGAAAATAGATAAAGATGAAATATCAAAATTCATAAAAAAGCTTGAGTATCCGTTATATTTTTTTGATTTTGAGACCTTCTCTACGGCTATTCCCCTGTATGATGGCATCAAGCCCTATCAGAGAATTCCCTTTCAGTATTCCATACATGTTCTTGAGTCTATTGATGGTAAAGCCGAGCATCGTGATTTTCTTGCGGAGGGGCTGGAAGATCCCAGAGAAAGATTACTGTCAGACTTAAAGCAGCACCTGGGCGATAAGGGCAGCGTGGTTGTCTATTATGAGTTGTTTGAAAAAAGTGTCTTGAGAGAACTGGCCGAAGCTTTCCCCGAATACCGGGAGTGGGTCGATTCTATAATACACAGAATAATCGATCTCTATAAGCCCTTTGGAAATTTTCACTATTATAATTCTTCTCAGAAAGGAAGTGCCTCGGTAAAAAGTGTCCTTCCGGCAATAACCGATTTAAGCTATGAGGGAATGGAAATAGGAAATGGTCTCGCCGCAAGCACATACTTCCTTTATATTTGCGGAAGGTATGATACCCGCGAGGACTGTCCTGCAGAGGCGGAGACAGAAAGGATACGGGAATTACTAATAAAATACTGCAGGCTGGATACCGGGGGCATGATTCACATACTAAGAGGATTGATAAAAGAAACTGAGAAGCAAGGATAAAAAAAGAGACTGATTATAATAAGAAATACTATTGCTTTTTCTTAACGGACATACTTAAAATTGCAAGTAAAAGAAAAACTACACCGGTAATAATCAAGACAATAATGTTTATAAACGGGGACACCTCTTTATCACCAAAGAAAAAAGTAACGCCCATCATTTTTTCGAAGCCGGTTACTACCTCTGCCGGCGCATTGGCAAAGGCTTTGGACATCGGAGCTTCCATCATGATTTGCCGGAACAAAGCCGATGCATGGCTTATGGGAAATATTTTTATTACGGTTTGTACGGCAGATGGAAATGATCCGACCGGGATGTATATTCCGGTTAAAAAACCAATAAGGGTCCCGATTATTGTACTTACGGTAGCAAAAGCATTGCTGCTTCTAAAGAAGGTCACGATAAAGAAAACCATAGATGTACCTGCAAAAACTGACAGCAGCATTGCTCCTAATAATTTTAATAGTGGCATAAACCCTAGCCAACTTCCGCCATTTGCAGTTATATAAATTTCGGCAATGATCAATGCTGCAATGCTCATGATGATCCCGATTACAAAAGAACTTATCACATATCCAGCCGCAAGCTGGGAACGCTTGAACGGAGCTGATAAAAAATCCTTTGAAATCTTCTTTGTCTTATCTTCAACCATAACACCGAATGCACCCAGCGTCGTGGTTATCGATGTAACCGACAGGATTCCAGCCATAATCCAGCTATCGACGATGAAACGCGCATTATCTCCCAGAACGTCCTTAAAATTATTGACCATCATATTTCCCAGAAACAGTACATATAGCCCGATAATTATAAATACAGCGAGGAACGAGAAGAATACCGAAGCCTTGTCACGAAAAAAAAGCTTCAGGTTTCTTTTAATTAGGTTAACAATAACAGTCATTTAACCAGCATCCTCTCTAATAGCAAACCCGGTTATTTTTACAAAGGCATCATCCATACTGCCGCTTATTACCTCAAAACCGGATATCAAATTTTCCACTTTATTTACAAGCGGTAAGGCATCAAGTGTATTTGAAATAAAAACCACAAAAGCTCCTCCGGATATAACGAATTCGATTTTTTGATTATTTAAAAATAGGCTTAACCGATCGCTATCTTTAGGAATGAGCCGCAAAGTGTCTGTACTGTACCTGGCTCTGAGATCGGAAGGAGTGCCTTTTGCAGAAATAAGACCATTGTCGATTATGGCAACATAATCAGCTTTTGCAGCTTCTTCCATATAATGGGTGGTAAGAAATACCGTCATCCCGGTCCTTTTTTGTAAGTTGCGGATCGTGTCCCAGACACTTTTTCTGGTCTGGGGGTCAAGGCCCGTAGTAGGTTCATCCAGAAATAGGATTTTCGGTTTATTTACCAGGGACCTTGCTATGTCAGCTCTGCGGCGCTGCCCGCCGGATAGCTTACCGTAGGGACGCTTGCAGAAGCTTTCAACATCTGCGGATTTCATTGCGCTCTGCACGGCAGCTTTTAACTCTTTATGGGACAATCCATAAAAACTGCCCCGGGTATAAAGATTTTCCCTGACCGTCAGAAGGTTATCCAGAATATTATCCTGAAAGACGATCCCGATATTCTTCCGGATCTTATCATCTTCTTTGCCAAGCGTATAACCGCTAACTGTCACCGTGCCGCTGTCAGGTTTGAGAAGAGTACAGATGATATCGATCGTAGTGGTTTTCCCTGCGCCGTTGGGTCCCAGAAATGCAAACAACTCACCTTCGTTTACGTGGAAGTCTATACCTCTGACCGCTTTGACTTTTCCATAATATTTTGTCAGGCTGCTGACTTTTATTATTTGTGACGAAGACATATAAATATTTAAAATCCTTAATATATAAGATTATAAGGAGCATTTTAACTGTAGTGTTTAGGATTTTAAAATGATGTATCGGATTTTATAATATACTCCTTATTATTAGAGGAAATTATACAATATATTTGCTCTATTACAATAAAGAAAAATATTTTGAGGATTTTATTCATGCTATAATATATGATATGGAAATTTATAATACTATAAAATCAAGAAGGACCATAAGAAAATTCAAACAAAAACCTGTAAAACTTTCAGTGTTGAAAAGATTGGTCAATGCGGGAAGACTCGCACCATCTGCAGGGAACCTGCAGCCGTTGGAATATATCGTTACTGCAGATAACGCTGTTAATGAGAAGATTTTTCCTCATATAATGTGGGCAAGATATATTGCACCCGAAGGAAATCCCAAAGAAGACGAGAGGCCGACGGCATATATAATAATACTGATAAATAAAGAAAACTTGCTGGTTCCGTTTTATAAATATGATGTAGGCGCAAGTGCCGAAAATATTACCCTTGCAGCCCTGGAAGAGGGAATAGGCTGCTGCTGGATAGGATCTTTCAATAGAAAAAAAATTAAAAATATTTTAAAAATAACTGATCAATACGGCATCGATCTCATTCTCGCACTCGGGTACCCATTGGAAGATCCGAAGTATTATGATATTGATAAAGATAAATCTATTAAATATCACAAAGATAATTCAGGCAGGCTGCATGTACCAAAGAAGAAATTGGATGATATTATTCATGTAGATCATTTATAGATTGTTTAGCGGGGTTTTCCTCTTTGATAATCTCAAGAAATTTTTCCACAAGATAGGGATCAAATTGAGTACCCGCACATCTTTCCAGTTCTTTAAGTGCCTTATCTTTGGATATACCCTTTTTATATGGTCTATCGCTTATCATAGCATCATAGGCATCGGTAATTGAAAGAATCCTGGATATTATTGGAATTTTACCGCCTTTCAGACCATCTGGATACCCGGAACCGTCCCACTTTTCATGATGGTATAATATCCCGGGTGCTATTTGTGCCAGATCGGGTGATGATTCGGCTATGCGGCGACCTATCTCCGAATGTTTTTTCATTACTTCCCATTCTTTGGGTGTCAGTTTGTCTGGTTTTAGGACTATATTATCGGGTATGGAAATCTTACCTATATCATGAAGCATTGCCAGCAGTTTCAGTTTGTTAAGCTCGATAATATCCAAATTGATTTTTTTACCCAATAACTCGCTTAATCTTATCAATCTTTCCGCATGTTCTTCTGTTTCGTAATCTCTTTCTTCCAATGCCTTTTTTAGGGATAAAATCAATGCACTCCGCATACTTTTACCTTCGGATAATTTATATTCATACATTGTATTTTGGGCTTCTTTTACCACATCGTTAATGTTTTGATCGCTGCTTGTTTTTACCGAGAATCCGAAAGTTATATTCAGGGGCACGATAGCGTTGCTATTTTTTTTACAATCCCTTAGCATTTTGTTTATTAGCTTTAAAGCATCTTCTTTTGTTGTTTTTTGTAGTATTATTGCAAATTCATCTCCTCCGTAACGACACAGGACACCCTTATCATAGAGGCTGTGCTTTAAAATTCCGGCTGTTTTTTTTATAAATTCATCTCCTTTTACCCGTCCGAATGTATCATTTATTATTTTCAGGCCATTTATATCTCCGAGAATAATACAAATTGGAAGTTGTTTCTTTTTATCCGTTCTCACCAATTCTTCTTCAAAAAAATACCTGTTGAAAACATTCGTCAACCGGTCGTGATAAGACTGATAGTATAGTTGTTTTTCTTTTTCTTTTCTGATAGTTATATCATTCAGAATCAGTAATTTTCCCATGATTTTTCTGTAATAATTAAAAACAGTTGATGCTCTGATATTATAATATCTGACACGCTTACCAATTTGTAATTCCATATCAATTTCAAAATTTTCGATTTCGAAGTTTAGCAGAGCATTCGAAAGTTTTTTTAACTCTTCTTTTTCATGCGTTAGATAAGATAGTTTGCCTATTACGTAATTAATGTCGTTGTTTCTTATTTTATCGTATTTGCAACCTTCCTCGATGATGTCATTAGCAAGATTATTCAGCTCAACAACCTGGCTATCATTGTTGAATAAAAAAACCGCATCACCGATATTTTCCAATATTTTATTTTTTGAAGTCATTGCGCGGCTGGAATTCACATAATATAAACTAAAGGAAATAAAACCATATATAAGCAAGATGCTCAATTCACTAAAAGGCATTGTCTTTATTACAGAAAGTTCCATCAGCATCTGCAGTATAGAAGATCCGAAAAAATAAATCAGAAGTCCCGTGAACAAAAAATAGATTTGCAGATTGGTCTGCTTTATTTTTAATTTACGATACATGTTTCTGCCCGTTAAAAAAAGCGTACCAAAACCGATAGGTGCTGTATAGAAAGATCCTGTATATTTAAAAAAAGGTGAAGATATAATATATCCATAAAAAGTACTTTTGGTACTGATTTGATCGTATACCAGAAGAAGTATAAATATTGTGATGGCCGCGAGATATCCTGCAGCGATATAGATCCTGTATTTTTTATAGTTCTCGACCTGAGTGAGTTTTATTACCAGATGAAGAACGATTGCGGGAATTAAAATAGTAATCAGGGTCAATATTCTCGAAGATAAAATCAAAAGGTTTATGGTGGTAAAGCCCCAGAGCAGTATTATATTAAAGATAGAAAAAATAAAAACGCTGATTGAAAGTACAATAAAAGGAAAATTGATTTTCTTTATGGGTTCTTTATTGGTAACCATAAAACCTATGATTGGAACAAATATAATAAGTAATGCTGACACCGAAACAGTTATGGCCCAAACTATTTTTTCCATAGTATCTTAATTCTTTTATATAATTTTTAATACTTGTATCAATATTTATATATATATTATAAATAAATAATCACTTTTATTCAAATGAAGATATTTTTTGTATATTTTTCTTATATTATTTTTTCCTGTGAATCCTGCGGACCTGTAATTTTGCATAAAAGAAGCTATGGAAAATACTGTTTTAGTATAATTATAAAAAAGATATAAATTATTAAGTAATACCTTGCAATGTATAATACCTTGTGTTATCGTACATTTATTAAATTATAGAAAGGGTGTGATATTATGAATATTCAGTTTAAAAAGGGAGTGCTGGAATTGTGTACCCTTGCGTTACTTGCCAAAAAAAATAGGTATGGGTATGAACTGGTAAATGAGATCTCCAAAACCATTTCTATTTCGGAAGGGACAATATATCCGCTGCTCAGAAGGCTTAAGAATGATGGATTTGTTACTACTTATCTTGAGGAGTCAAGCGAAGGAGCCCCCAGGAAGTATTACCAGTTGACCGAATCCGGGAAAGAAATGGAAAAGGAATTGAAGGAAGAGTGGTTGACCTTTGTTAAACAAGTAAACAGTTTTTTAAAAGGTGGTGTAAAAGATGAATAAAAAGGATTTTATAAATAAGTTATCCTTATATCTGGGAGGAGTTCCTGCAGAAGAAAGACAGGACGTAATAAATGATATTGAAGAGCATTTTAAAGAAGCTATATCGGAAGGAAGGACAGAGGAAGAGATTTCGGATTCTCTCGGCGACCCAAAAGCTCTGGCCAATCAGTTTAAAGCAAATATTCTGGTAGACAAGGCGGAAAAAACCGCTTCTGCAATAAATATAACCAGAGCGGTACTTGCCACACTCGGTCTTGGATTTTTTAATCTGGTGTTTATATTGGGTCCGTTTATTGGTATTGCATCAATAGTGTTTTCTTTGTTTGCTGCAGCAATTGCTATTGCAGCTACAGGGATTGCGGTCTTTTTTGCCTCGATTTTTGGACCGCTGGTTCCACAGTATGTTGCTGTTATGATCAATCCGGCCGTATCAATATTTGCTTCGATAGGGGTAACACTTTTTGGGATCCTGTTCTTTATTGGCAATATATATATGGCAAAGTGGGTGTACAGGTTGTTTGTGAGGTATATAAAGTTTAATGTGAGAATTATAACCGGAAAGGAGTAAAAAATGAAATTTAATATAAAAAGATTTGTCATATGGATAACTGTTTTTATGTTTGCAGCTTTCATTACCGCAGGCATCATTCTGGCCGTAAGCGGTAATTTATCGGTAGCAGTGGAGCAAATAGATGAATCTAAAACATTTGATGCACGGGAAGTAAATAAAATCTCTATAGATCTAACAAGTACCGATATCAACATTATTTCCACAAAAGAGGAAGAGATAAGAGTGCATTTTTACGGCGAGGTTTCTACAAATAGAAAAGCTGAATTACCATCTCTGGTAGCCTACCAGTCCGATGACGAATTAAGAATAGAAATTATATCACCAAAGACTATTTTTATTGGAATCAGTATATGGAAAACGAAAATGGATATATATATTCCGGAAGATTCTATGGAAGTTCTACAGATAAAAACAACATCGTCCGATATGAATGTGACCGATCTGGTAATTGATGAATTTGCCTTTAACAGTACATCCGGTGATTTTAGAGGCGAATCATTATTCGCAAATGATATTAAACTTGAATGTACTTCAGGTGATGTCAATTTAAATAATTATAGCGGAGATATATTCGTCGATCTGACTTCAGGAGATATTGTACTTGAGGATGGAAATCAGAATGATAATATCGAAGTTTCCACTACTTCCGGAGATGTTTATATAGAACAGGAAGATTCCAGTAATATAAATGTAAGGGTGACATCCGGCGATATAGAGATCAATCTTTCCGAAGATGCTCAATTTTACTTTAAGGCGAAAACAACATCGGGTCATATTGAGAACACGTTTCCCATCAAGATAACCTCTTCCGGCAGAAGAAATCTCGAAGGTGTAATCGGGAACGATGATAAGCAGATCGATGTCAGTACTACTTCTGGCGATATCAGCTTAAATTACAATTAAATATGTAAAATTAATAAATATCTAAAAGAGAAAAAAGGAGAAGAAGTGAATAGAATAAACAAAAAAAACCGGATCAGCAGCATAATAAGAATAGTGTTTATACTTGCTTTAATAAGTATGCTGGCTATCTTTGCGGTATCCTGTAAATGGACGATAGGGTTTGTTAGAGGATCGGGAAATATTGCAACCGAGGAAAGGGATGTGTCGGATTTCCATAAGATACATCTTTCAGGAATAGGTAATTTAATTATCACACAGGGAGAAGAAGAATCGCTCACAATAGAAGCAGATGATAATATAATTCCTATTATTGAGACTGATGTTTTTGGGGAAAGATTGGATATTAGTTTTAAAAGAGGTTATACCTTTACACCTTCCGCAACAGTTAAATTCTACCTGACTGTAGTGGACCTGGATGAAATTTCCCTAAGCGGAGCCGGTAACATCGATTGCGATAATCTCATAACCGAAGCCATGCAGTTTGATGTCAGCGGAGCGGGAGATCTGGATTTTGATATCGAAGCTGAAAGGGTTGAAGTTGTCGTATCCGGAGCGGGTAATATAGTCTTGAGCGGTAAAGTTGACAGTCAGGAAATAGAGATAAATGGTGCAGGGAGATACGATGGCGAGGACCTTGAAAGCAGAGAGTGTGCAATTACAGTTTCGGGTGCAGGCAGCGCGACGGTTAATGCCAGTGAGTTACTCGATGTTGAAATCAACGGGGTCGGAAATGTTTATTATACCGGAAGTCCGAGCGTGACACAGGATATTTCGGGGCTGGGTAAAATAAAGAGTATAGAATAAATACGGTTATGCTTATGGAAGGGGCTAAAGGAGTTTAAATCTCGATTAAAACTAATTAAAACAAAAAAAGGAGTAAAAATGACAGAAATGGATGAAAAAGAATTAAAAGAAGGAAAGAAGCAGCTTGAGGGGGTAGTGATATTATGCTGGGTATTGGCTATTATTACCGGGCTGGCAATCTTTTCAGGATTTGGCTGGGGCCATTTTGGGATCTTAAGCAATTGGGTTGACGGCCCATTCAATCTGTGGTTTGAAGGCCCATTCACCCTGAATACCGTAGCTGATGTTATCAGAAACCTGGTAAGTCTTCCTTTCAGAATGGTGTATTCTTTGATTATGCCGGCATTGTATATAGCGGAGCTTATAGGTATTTACAAGAGGAAATCTTTTGCCGTTCCTCTTGGTAGAGCGGTTCTGGTAATTACAATGGTGTTCCTTTTCCCGGTAGGAACCATTATAGGTGTGATTCTGTGGAAAAGATTCAACAATCCTGTTTCGAAAAAATATTTGAATTATGAGGTAGAAGAAATTATAAAAGAAATGGATAAAAAATAAAGTAATTTCTCTTTAAAAATTCACATGATAAGTAGAGGGGATTGATTAAATCAATCCCCTCTACTTTATTGCAGAGATCGGATGGATTGGGATATTGGTAATTTAATAGATTAACAATTATAATGATTTAAAATTGCTGAACCTAAAATCGTGGCTATTTTTAATAGTTTCCGGATACAAGAAGATGCAAAAAAAGTTAATATGTTTGGCAAAAATACTGATAATATCACTAATACTTTTTATTTTTATCATCCCATTGAATATCCTCAAAGCCGAAACCTATGAGGAGTTTCTGAGTAATCATAAGTTCGAAAATATCAATATGAAACCCGGAACCCAAAAAGCAGTTTATCTGACAGAGTATAGTATCGCCGATATTAAAAAAAGGAAAGAAATATATGAGTTAGTATCGAATACTGAACTTAACAGTATCGTATTCGATGTAAAGGATGACTCCGGCAGTATTGGCTATGACAGCAATATAGAACTGGCAGGTGAAAGCGGAGCCGAGAAAAATTACTATAATATAGATGCGGTACTGAGGGAAATGAAAAGCAAAGGTATTTACAGCATAGCCAGATTTGTTGTTTTTAAGGACAATATTTTACCACGATTCAGGCCGGATGTGGCCATTAAAGATATTCGAACCGGAAACCCCCTATACTCAGAAGGATCCTATTGGCCGGATATTTATTGTGAAGAAGTCTGGGATTACTACATCGATATAATAAAGGAACTTGCCGAAAAAGGAGTGAATGAAATTCAGTTTGACTATATAAGAGCGCCTGCAAAAGGAAATATTGCTTATGCGGATTATACTTATAATACCGCTGATAACGATAAGGTCTGGGCCATAACAAATTTTCTAAAAAAAGTCAAAGAAGCAATAAGACAATATAATATAAAAATATCGGCAGATGTTTTTGGATGGACCTTTATTGTGAATAATGACCAGGGCATAGGACAGATGTTGGAGGAAATAGCCCCGTATCTTGATTATATATATCCTATGCCTTATCCATCTCATTATTCTACGAACTTTTTAGGATATGAACTTCCGGAAGCACATCCGTACGAAGTGGTAAGCTATACTCTTAATAAAGGTCTGGCGAGAATAGATAATACCGGGTGTATAGTGGTCCCCTGGATACAAGCATTCAGCCTGAAAGTGAAATATACCGAAAAGGAAATTATAAGCCAGATTCAGGCTGCAGAAGATCTGGGAATAGAAGGATTTTTATTCTGGAACGCAGCAAATAAATATGAAACAGTGGAGAAAGTATTGAATGCCAGAGAAAATGAACGAGAATTTGATTATTGACAATTGTTTTTAAATAAGAGGAGGAATTCTATGGAGATTGAGGAAAATTTTAAATATGGTGGATGGGAAAACTGTATCCGCCTTACGAATGGAGAAGTAGAAGCAATAATTACTACTGATGTAGGGCCAAGAATTATAAGGTTTGGATTTAAAGGAGATCAAAATCTTTTCGGGGAAATGAAGCAGCAGCAGGGCAGGACCGGCGGAAATGAATGGGTAACGTACGGAGGACACAGGTTCTGGCACGCACCTGAGGCCATGCCGCGGACATATTTTCCTGATAATAATCCTGTTAATTACCAGTGGAACGGGAAAACTCTCAAGCTTATCCAGGATATTGAGGACACGACAGGCATACAAAAAGAAATAGAGGTAACTCCCGGACAGGCAAATAACCATATAAGGGTGTTACATAGACTCATAAATAAGAATATCTGGGAAATAGAGCTTGCACCATGGGCGATTACGGTTATGGCAAAAAATGGTAGGGCTATAATACCCCAGGAACCTTACCGGATCGGAGAAGGAAGCCTTCTTCCGGTACGGCCACTCGTTATCTGGCCCTATACGGAAATGAGGGATCCCAGATTTATCTGGGGGAATAGATTTATACAGGTAAAGCAGGATCCAGATGCAAAGAATTATCAGAAAATCGGGGTTTTAAATACGCTTGGATGGACAGCATACTATCTTAACGAACAGCTTTTTATAAAAAGATACAGGTTTGATCCGGAAGCCCATTATCCTGATTTTGGAGTAAATGCGGAAGTTTATACCAATCCTGATATACTGGAAATCGAGACACTTGGGGGAATGAAAAAATTACTTCCTCAGGGATCTACAGAACATGTCGAAAATTGGTTTCTATTCAACGCAAAACTGGATGGAGAGGAGGAGCAGATGGAAAATGTATTAACCTCTTTGATTAAAAAGACGGACTTATAGATCTCTATCGCTTGTTGTTGTAATCACTTACTATCGTTGCTATTTCTTTTATATGTTCAGGCGTACTTCCGCAGCATGCGCCCAGTATTGATGGCTTATAGGGAAGATATCCGGATATATTTGAAGCCATGATTTCCGGCGTCTCGTCAAATATAGTTTTACCATCTACCAGCGAAGGCATTCCAGCGTTGGGCTGAAAGATTAATCTGGCACCGGTATTTGCTTCTCTCATCTTTTTAACCACATTTAACATAGCACCCGAACCGACACTGCAATTTGCCCCGACAATGTCACTGCCGGCATCGATTAATACATTCACAACGTCTTCGGCCTTATTACCCATAAGTGTTACTCCATTTTCACCAAAAGTAAGGCAGCATGCAATGGGGATATCTTTTGATATCTTTCTTATCGCTTTGATTGCAGTCAATGCTTCATTTAGATCCATTATCGTTTCGATGGCTATAAGATCTACTTTTCCTATTAAAATATCCGCCTGTTCTGAAAATGAGTCCAGTGCTTCTTGATATTTCAGGGGGCCAAAAGGGTCCAGCAATTTACCGAGGGGCCCTATGTCTCCGGCAATGAAAATAGGTTTACTGTCGCCGGATGTAGTTCTATAGATATCGATTGCTTCATTTACCGCACTCACAGCGTTCTCATTTATCTCTTTTGTTTTATTTCGAAGTCCATGGAATTCGAGTTTGGTTGGAGTGGAATTCAGGGTATTGGTAATAATAATATCTGATCCTGCTTTAAGGTAACCTAAATGTATATCTATTATTTTTTTTATATGGCTGCTGTCCAGATTTAGAGAATCAGGCAACACAGAAAAACCCGATGTCATCAGGGTTGCCCCCATAGAACCATCGGAAACAAGAATTTTTTTGTCCAGAATGTCTAAAAATTCTTTTCTATTGGCATTTTTGTTTATCATTTATTTCTTCTCTGCCATTTTGTCTTTTTAAGCATCTTTTTATGCTTTTTCTTTCTCATTTTTCTTCTGCGCTTTTTGATAACAGAACTCATAGTACTTCCTTGCTGGTTTATATCTTTATAAAATAGAAAAATATTTAGATATGAAGAAAATTTCTCTCATATCAGGTAAGCTATTATACCAGAAATATTTCTGTTATTGTATGAATAACTTTGAAAACTTTTATTGGATAAAGAGTCTTCAAAGGATTTGTTTTAATGCGTTACTTTTTCTTTATACGGAGATTGGTACAAAAAGCTACAAGGAAACCAATAATATTAGAAGGATAGAATCATAGAAAAATGAGTTTTTTATTAAAAAGTAATTTAAATTTAGATTTCTATTGACATACAATATGTAGTATATTAATATTTAGGTACACACAATATAAGGAATCAAAGCAGTTCTCCTGAAACAGTAAGAAATATATACTTGCGAAGGTTAAA
>Ga0265297_10005413_pt1 | contig 19509 bp, 19 predicted proteins | sample Munlanlwell13791_FD_192502 | JGI IMG/M metagenome (GOLD analysis project Ga0265297, IMG submission 192502) | Leachate microbial communities from a municipal landfill in Southern Ontario, Canada - Leachate well 137-91 | ecosystem: Engineered > Solid waste > Landfill > Unclassified | place...
CTTGGAACTATAATTTCCAAAGATAGCAAGGGTAATACTCGGATATGTGGTTTTAGAAAAGAAACAGATAATTTTTATTTGGGTTGTCCATTAAATCCTTTAAAAAATTAAAGTGTTTTTAGGACTCTTCTTGTGCTTAATTTTTTATTATTTCAAAAGTATTTTTAAACTAGTTAGCTGTCTAGATATTATGGAAATACATCTGGCGTCTATGGAAAATATTACCTGCTGGGCATTTCGTAGTCTTATGCAGGGTGTAACTGATTCTTATACTGGAATGATTTCTATGGGTTATTTACTTGAGAGAAATAAAGCCTGGAAAGAAGTTGATTTTTTTAAAAATGAACAGAGACAATGGCTGCAGGTTTTAACTTCAAGGGAAGTTGAGTGTGCTAAGTTTTTAACACGAATTAATGAAAAACTTAGTGAAGAACCTGAAAAAAGTAATTGTTATGGTATTCAACTGAATTGTAGTTGTCCTTCTCCTATGATTACTAAAATCGGGCAAGGTTCTGCACTTATAAAAAGGCCTACTAAGGTTGCAAGTCTTGTAACTGAACTTTTAAAACAAGATAAATATAAGGTTAGTGTAAAAACTCGACTTGGGCTTAATGATTTTGAAATTCGAGAAGGAAGAATTTTTAGGCTACTTGAAGAACTTGAAAAGATAAAAAATCCTAATTTTACTGAAGTGGTTGTTCATTTTAAACATGCAAAGGAAATTTCTACAGGAGCTTATGATTATACTTTACTTAAAGAGATTTGTGATTATAATGTCCCTATTGTGATTAATGGGGGAATAAAGAGTTATCGCGATTATAATAATATTGTAAAAACTATTACAAAAAGAAAAAACATCAAGGGGCTTATGATTGGAAGAGAGGCACTTATTAATCCTAATTGTTTTACTGAGGTTAGTAATATGCTGAATTGTACTTTACTTAAGAGTCGAAGTCTTGAAGAAATTAACAAGGAATTTAAAACTTTATGCGAAGAGCATATGCCTCGTGATATTTATCTTGAGAGAATAAAGAATTCTTGTCCTTGGAATAAATAAGTAATTTTTTAAACTATTTTTTTATTATTATTTTATGGTTGAAGTAAAATATAATTCAGAAGATGTTTGTGATCATCAAGGAGTTGCTGCTATTATAAAAAATTCAAACGGAGAAATTTTAATGCAGGAACATATTAAGTATGGATTTTGGACTATTCCCGTTGGTAAGGTAAACTTTGGTCAAAGTGTTGAAGATGGATTAAAGCAAGAAGTATTTGAGGAATGTAATATTGATATTAAAAAATTAAAAGAAATCGCGAGTAGAAAATATGATTATATTAGGGATGGAAAAAATGTTGCTGTTGAGGTACATTTATTTGAGATTATTGAATACTCAGGGACTATAAAAAATAAGGAACCAAATAAACATAAGGTTCAGGAATTTTTAAGTTTAGACAAAATAAAAAATCTTCCTTATCTTTCTGATAATACTTTACTTTATCTTGAAACAATTGGGTTTAAAAGAGAAGCAAGAAATCTTTAAATAGTATTTTGTAGTGCTTAATTTTAAATACGATGTTTATTATAAAACAAACTATCAGTGGTAATGATTATTATTACCTTAGAAAGAGTGTACGAGATGGAAATAGAGTTATTAGCAAAACTATAGCTTATCTTGGAAAAAATAAAGAAGAAGCTGAAAAAAAGAAGATAGAAATTATTGAAAAACTTGCGAGAGGAGAAAGAATAGAAGGTTCAGAATCAATTGATTCTGAAAATTCCAGAGATGTTGTTGAAGCAGGAGATAATACTGAAAAAATGGAAAACACTGAAGAACAAAAGAAACTTTCAATTGAAGAACTTACAAATTTTTGCAAGGAAAAAGGATTTGTATTTAGAAGCTCGGAATTATATGGAGGTTTTTCTGGTTTTTGGGACTTTGGACCTCTTGGAATTGAATTATTTAATAATATTAAAAAAGACTTTTGGAACTTTTTTGTAACTTCAAGAGATAATATGGTTGGAATTGAAGCAAGTATTATAAGTCATCCTAAAACTTGGATAGCTTCAGGACATGTTGCAAATTTTAGTGATGTTGCTGTTGTTTGTAAGAAATGCAATAAGGCAACTAAAATAGACAAATCAGAAGTTGGAAAAGTTAATTGCGAGTGCGGAGGAGAATATGATGTTAAGGGAGAGTTTAGTTTAATGTTTAAAACAAAAGTTGGAGCAATAGATGCTGAAGAAGCATACTTAAGAGGAGAAACTGCTCAAGGAATGTTTATGGATTTTAAACTTGTTCAACAGACTTCAAGAATGCAACTGCCTTTTGGAATACTTCAGATAGGAAGGTGTTTTAGAAATGAAATTGCACCAAGGGATTTTCTTTTTAGGTGCAGAGAATTTCATATTGGAGAATTTGAATTTTTTATTAATCCTGAAGAAAAGAAATGCGATTTATTAACTGACCTTCATAAAAAAGTAAAAGTAAAATTACTTGATGGCGAGACTCAGGAAAGAAGAATAAGTTCAGAATCTCAAGATTCTGAAAATTCCAAATTTGCTAGTGAGCCAGATAATCTTTTAAGGCAAACAACCATTGGAGAGATGCTTGAAGAAAAAAGACTGGATGAATGGCATGCTTATTGGCTTGCTGAACAAATATTTTGGTATAATTCAATTGGACTTTTTGAAATAAAAATAAGAGAACATAAAAAAGATGAACTTTCTCATTATTCATCTGCAACATTTGATATTGACTATGAATATGTTTTTGGAAGCAAGGAACTTGGAGGAATTGCAAACAGAGGACAATATGATTTGACTCAACATGCAAAAGCAAGCAAGCAAAATTTAGAAATCTTTGATGAAAAATATAAAAACAAAGTTATTCCTCGAGTAATTGAGCCAACTTTTGGAATGGAAAGAGCATTTCTTGCAATCTTAACCAAGGCTTATACTTTTGACAAAAAAAGAGATAATATTGTTCTTAAAATTCCTGCCAAACTCGCTCCAATAAAGGCTGCTGTTTTTCCAATTGTAAAATCTCCTGAATATAATTCAATGGCTGAGGAGATTGTAAAAGATCTTAGAAAAGAATGGAATGTTACTTATGATAAGTCAGGAAGTATTGGAAGAAGATATGCTAGAAATGATTCTGTTGGAACTCCTTATTGCATTACAATTGATGAAGATAGTATAAAAGATCATAATTGTACAATTAGAGATAGGGATACAACTGTTCAAATCAGAGTTAAAATTAAGGAACTTAAAGAAATTTTGAAAAAATTAATCAATAATGAAATTGATTTTAAATCTGCAGGAAAACTAGTTGAAACAAGAGTAAAAGAAGAGTAAAAATAATTAAATTATTTCTTTTCGTAGTTGTTTATTAAGAATATCAATGCTGCAATTATTGATACTATTAATGATAAAACAAATCCTGCTTTAAATGAGAAGTAAGTTATAATTATTCCAGTAGTAAGCGGTCCAATTGATTGTCCTATATCCATTATTGAAGAAAGACCTCCAAGAGAAGCACCGAGTTTATCTTCTTTAGTTACTTCTGCAATATATGTACTTGTGGCTATAGTTGAAAAAGATAATCCTAAACCAAATATTATTCCAATAATTATTGCAGAGGCTATACTTGAAAAGAATCCCATTATTCCTATTGCTATTCCCAGTGTTAATATTCCTATTATTATTTGTATTCTTTTATCAATTTTATCTGCAATTTTTCCAAATAAGGGTTTTGATAGTGCTATTGACAAGATTTGGACTGAAAAAATAAGCCCTATTTGATATGCAGGAATTCCTTTTTGCAATAGATAAACTGGAAGATAAGTTTCAAAAGCACCATATGCAAAATAGGTTGCCATTTCAACTAATGAGGTTGAAAATAATTTTTTATTTGTAATAAAATATTTTAAATCAATGTAGAAATCTTTTAGATACACTTTAGAACTGTTATTTTTATCTTCTTTTAAAAATAGGGTTAAAACAAAAACTGGAATTGCTAAAACAAATGCAGTTATGTATACATATTTATAACTAAGTATTTCAACTCCTGGATTTGCAAAATAGGAAATAATAAATCCTCCTAGCATTGGAGCAAGTGTTCTTCCAATCAAAGTTGAAGAAGAGTAAAATCCTAATTTTTCACCTTTATTTTTTGAATATGCTTTAACTATCATTGCAGAGGCTATTGGGCCTAAAATTGCTGTTGCCATTCCATGAAAAAGTCTTATTGGAATTAACCATAAGGGAGAAACAACAAATAAATAAAGCAGAGGAGAAACCAGAAATATTATTCCTGAAACTACTAATAGTTTTTTTCTTCCTATTTTATCAGATAATAATCCTATTGGAAAGCTAAGCAATATTCCTGCAAGCGGAGAAAATGCTGAAATTAATCCAAGTATCAAATCAGTTCCTCCAAGTGCTTTTACATATAGGGGCAGAACTGGGTTTTTTGAAATAGTGGTTGAAAATATTGCAAAGAATCCGATTAATGAAATATAATAAATTAGTCTTGAATTCATCTCTTTTTTCATTTTAGGAATCCTAGATTAGTTATCTTTTAGATATACTAATAAACATTATAGCTCTATTTTTTTAAAAAGTATTTCACCTTTTTTAATATCTTTTACTTTCAGAGGTTTTTCAATTTCAGAGTATTTTATTTCAAACCCTATTTGTTCTGCAATTTTTTCACTAGTTTTTGGAATAAATGGCCAAAGAATTATTGCAACTGCTTTAATACTGTCTAGTAATTCATACAAAACTTTTTTATCTTTTGTTTCCCACGGCTTTTTTTCCTGAACATATTCATTGCATTTATCAATAAATAAGAATATCTCGCTTAATGCTCTATCAAATTCATAATTATCAATATATTTTTCAATTTCTTTTAGTTTTAATTTGTTTAAAAGTTTATTATCTGTTTTTTCAATTTTATTTTTTTCAGCTAAGGCAGTTACTCTTGAAACTAAATTTCCAAGTTTATTTGCAAGTTCATTATTGTATCTTTCAACTAAAGATTTTTCTGAAAAATCTCCATCCTGGCCAAAAACAAAATTTCTAAAGACATAATATCTTATGGGATCTACTCCATATTTTTCAACCATTACTTTTGGAGAAATTGCATTTCCAAGTGATTTTGAAATCTTTTTTCCATTAAATGTTAAAAATCCATTTATTAATATTGTTTTAGGAGGTTTAATTCCCATAGATATTAACATTGCAGGCCAGATAACGCAATGAAACCAACCATTATCTATTCCAAGTAGTTCTACATCTGCAGGCCATAATTTTTTGAATTTTTCATTTGGCCAATCTATTCCAGTTATATAATTCAAAAGAGCTTCATACCAAACATAAACAACAAACCCCTTTTCCAGTGGAAATTCAATTCCCCAGTCAAATTTTGTTCTAGTCATGTTTAAATCATTCAAACCTTCTTTAACTCTATTAATTATTTCTTTTCTTCTAAATTCAGGGAGAATATATTCTGGATTTTTTTCATATAGTTCTAAAAGTGATTTTTGATATTTAGATAACCTAAAAAAATAAGCATCTTCTTTTAGTTCTTTTATTTGAGCATTTGGATGAAATGGACATTTTCCATCTACAAGATCTTTTTCAGTAACATAAGCTTCACAGCCAATACAATATGATCCAGAATAGCTTCCCTTGTAGATGTCTCCTTTTTTGTTCATTAATTTGATAAATTCCTGAACTTTTTCTTCATGGTCTTTATCAGTTGTTCTTATGAATCTGTCTGGTTCAATATTAAGGGTTTTCCAGGCTTGTTCAAATTTTTTCGACATCTTGTCTACAAATTCTTTTGGACTTTCACCTGCTTCCTGAGCTGTCTTTAATATTTTTTGGCCATGTTCATCTGTTCCTGTTAAAAAGAAGACTTCATCTCCTTTAAGTTTGTGCCATCGTGCTAGAGCATCAGCTACTATTTTTTGGTAAGCATGACCTATATGAGGTTCTGCATTTACATAATCTATTGCAGTTGTTACATAAAACTTATTTTTTTTGACCATAAATAACTTAAAATTAAATGGTATAAAAAACTTCTTATGAGAACTTTTTTAAGAAAGTAAAAAATAACTACTCTCAAATTTTTTCCTCTCCTAAAAAACTAACTAAAATCAGGGATTATCTAAATTCAGGAAGGGTTGGGTCAACCCAGTCTCTTTCTAGTCTTAATGGCTCAATTCTAGAATGGAGTGATTCTGGCAATAATTCTTCTAGTCTAGCTTTTCCGCGAGAAACATCCTCAGTAGTTTTCGTGTGAGCAAATCTTATTGCAACAATTCCTTTTATTACTCTTTCTAAAAACTGAGGATTTGCAGCTTCTGCATATTCATTTCCAAAACTACAAAAATCTTTTCTTAACAATGCACATGCAACTAGAAAATCACTTTTAACTATATTTTTTCTAAACATTCCATTTTCATCCATTATTTCATTGTGAATTTCATAAAAACTCTGTTTGCCTTTCCATAAGTTTTCTTCATCATGAAGGCCTGGCCAATATAACCATCGAGTTATTTTAATGTCTGATAAAAGCAGTGGCTCTCTTATAAATGGAGTATGACTAATTTGAACATAAGCATAATTTATTTTGTCCATGCAATCAAGAACTTTTATTAGCGCTCTATTTTTTTGAAATCTTTCTAAATAGGGATAAACTTCTCCTACTGCATTATAAATTGCAGAAGGAACCATTTCATGAGGTCCTCCTGCTGTTGCCTCAATAAATGCCCTCAGATTTTTACCTTCTTCATTAGTATAGGCTGCATCAAGTGCGCGATTATAAACATCAAAAATCATATTGATTGCTTTATCTGGACTATCTTTTAACATTTGTGCAAGGGGTTCAACATGGATTATTGCAGCAGCCTCATAACTATCTAAACATTTATTCAAACCTTCTATAATTTGGTTTATGTCCCAGCTCATTTACTTGTTTATTTTAAAAATATATTTAAGGATTTAGCTTAATGAAAATATATATGATTTATTTAATCATAATCTTTAAATAGTTAGTATATCTTTTATATATCTAACGTATATACACATAAAATTTAATTAAAGTAGATATACTTTTATAATGGTATATCTTTTGTATATACATAAAAAGAGAAATATCAATGGCAAAAAGAAAATTTGATGTAAAACTCAGGAAAGTTGGAAATTCATATGTTGTGACTATTCCTAAAGATACCATTGACAGATTTGATTTAAAAGAAGGAGATTATATTGCAGTGGATATTGAAACTGAGGAAATAAAAAAATTAAAGGGGGATAAATTATGAAAATATTTGATTCTAAACATTATCCGGCTATTATGTTTTTATTAATTTTATCAGTTTTAATGCTAACTTTATTTAATCTAGGCAGTGTCTTTGAGCCAAAGGATAATTATGAGCCGGGTTTAGGCAGTAATTTTATTTCAGGGTTTCTTAGCCTAGATTTTGATTTTAATTCTTCTCAAAATAATAATGTCTCTGAAACAGAAGTATTTTCTTTAAGTGGGTATATTATTTATTATTCAATTTTAGTGTTTTTATGCTTGCTTTTATGCCTGTTAATAAGGTTTATATACCAGAGATAAGGATTGATTAGTTCATGGAAAAAGAGGAAGAGATAAAGCTGGATGATTTAAAAAAGCAATCTAGAAGTTATAGTATTCGAGAGGGAATTTTTTCTACTATTAAGGATTCTGTTTCTGTAAATTATATAACCCCTTTTGCAGTCGCAATAAATTCTCCTAATTATATGATTGGTTTTCTTTCTTCTATTCCCGGTTTACTTGGACCTGTAAGTGAATGGAGAAGTTCTAGGTTAATTGGTAAATATCCCAGAAAGAAGTTAGTTTTGACTGCTGCACTTTTTGAAATACTTACCTGGATACCTTTAATTTTAATTTCCTTACTTTATTATTATGGAATAATTACTAGTTTTTTACCTTTGATGTTATTAATCTTTTTTTCCTTGTACACTATTGCTGCAAATGCAGGATCTCCTGCTTGGTTTTCATGGATAGGAGATTTAGTTGATGAAAATCAAAGGGGAAGATGGTTTGGAAAACGAACTGCTATTTTCGGGCTTGTTACAATAGTCTCTACAATTACTGCAGCATTTCTTTTAGATTTTTTAAAATCAAATAATTTAACCTTATTTGGGTTTATTGCTTTATTTTTAATAGCAATGATTTCAAGAACTGTTTCTAGATATTATTTGAGTAAACATTATGAGCCTGTAATTAAAATAGAAAAAGAACATTATTTTAGCTTTTTTACATTTATTAAAAAATCACCTTATAACAATTTTGGAAGATTTGCAATTTTTAAGGCTCTTTTAAATGGAGCAACTGCAATTGCAGGGCCATTCTTTGTTGTTTATATGCTCAAGGATTTGCAATTTAGTTATTTAACTATGATAATTGTTCAGATGTCTGGAACTTTTTTTACTTTACTTTTTGTTAATTATTGGGGGAAATTTTCAGACAGGTATGGAAATTATGAGGTTTTTTTAATCACTTTGATTATTATTGCTATTTGTCCTATTACTTGGACACTTAATAAAAATCCTGTTTACTTAATGTTTGTTCCTCAATTATTATCTGGCCTTGGATGGGGGGGATTTAATCTTGCTGCTTCAAATTATGTTTTTGATTGTGTAACTCCTCAAAAAAGGGGACTTGCTCTTTCTTATGCAGACTTACTTAATGGAATAGGGGTTTTTGTTGGAGGAATGATTGGGGTTGTGCTTGTTTCAACTCTAAAAATAAATTTCATGAATATTTTCCTTTTTATATTCTTAATCTCAGGAATATCCAGATTAATTGTTGGACTTATTATGCTACCTAAAATCAAAGAAGTAAAATCTAAGGAAAAATTTGATAGACTTTTTTTATTTAAACTTCTAACTATTAAAAAAGATTAAATTTGACCCATTTCTTTTTTAACTTCCCTTGCATATTTTGAAGCTAAGTGCAAGGGTTCTGGTTTTTTATGAGGGAGTTTAATTAATTTTTTAGCAAGTTCATAGCTACTTTCAACTGAAATATAATCTCCCGGGCTAACATACATGGGATTACTACCCTCTTTACTAACTAAAACTTTCCCTATTTTTTTAGTTCCTCTCAAAATATCATTTTCTTTGATACTAAAATCAATTATAGAGTCAGAAATTCCAATAGTTGGAACTCCAATAGATAATCCCAAATGACTTGCCAGTCCTAATCTTTGATGAGTTATTCCTTGAGCCGGAACAAAAATAACATCGGGTTTTTCATTTAATTTTTCAAATGCACCTATCATAGGTAGAAGTTCTCTATAGTTTCTAAAACCTGGAATATAAGGGAATCTTATTTTTTCTAGAATATAAGCTCTATCGATTATTTCAAAATCTTTATTACAAACAATAATACAAGAAAGAAGCTTGTTACTCACAAAAACATTTTCAACAGCTCCAAATCTGTCAGCCAAGCTAAAATCTATTTTATCTTTTATTTCCAGACCCTTTGCAAGTTTTACTTGCTCTGCCTTAAGCTTTTCAATATCAATGTTATATTTTTTGATAAGCTCTTCTCGTCTTTCTTTTTCTTTTAAAATATCCTCTTCTTTCATTTTAAACCTCTTAAAATGGAAAGTTAAACTCGTTTATAAATTTTAACCAATAGAAATACCTGCTGAAAAACAGAGAATACAATAGGTTTAAATAAGGATTTTTGACTTATAATTCATCTTAAAATTAGTATTGCAAAAATATTTAAATAAACTAATATTTAATCAACTATGTTTGGAAAAAAATGTTCTAAGTGTAATAAAAAGGCTAGCAAAGGCTATGATTTTTGTCCTTTTTGTGGTAATAGTTTTAAATTTAATAATTCAAAAGAAGATAAAGAAGATTATGGTATTTTAGGCAGAGATGATTTTATAGACGGAAATCCATTTATCAGTTCTTCAAGTTCAACAATGGATAAATTATTTGACAGTGCATTTAAAATGGCTGAAAAATTAGTTGAAAAACAAATGAGGGCTATGTCTGAAGAAATGAAAGAAAATAGGCCTCAACCAAATTCTGTTAATTCTCCTAATTCTCCAAGTAATCTTGATATTCAATTTTTTGTAAATGGCAAAAGAGTATTTCCTCAGAGTGTTCAAAAGGTTCCGGTTTCTAAAACTGTCCCTAAAGATGCAATTAAAATTGAAAATAATTTATCAAAATTACAAATTGAAAAATTTTCTAAGTTTCCTAAATCTGAACCTGCTTCAAAAATCAGAAGATTATCTGGAAAATTAATTTATGAACTTGAAGTTCCAGGAGTAAAAGATATTGAGGATGTTATTATTAATCAACTTGAGAATTCCATTGAGATTAAGGCTCTTGGAAAGGACAAAGTATATTCAAAAATACTTAATTTAAATCTTCCAATACTTGATTATAGATTAAGCAAGGGAAATTTAGTTCTTGAGCTTAAGGCCTAAGTTAGCTTAGGTTTGTAATGGGCCTACTTATTCGAAATATTTGCTATCAAAAACCTTTAAATAAGCTCTTTATTAATAAATATTGTAACCGACATGAGGCTGTAGCTCAGCCCGGTTAGAGCACCGCTCTGATAAGGCGGGGGTCCCAAGTTCAAATCTTGGCAGCCTCATTTTTATTCTTAGAGCATAGAATATTTTTAGATGAAATTTAAAAAACTTGAACAGATTTAATTAACTTTTCAGGCAATAAAAAGTAGATCTGTAAATTGAATCTCTTATAAAATTAAGGGAAAATTCGTATTTATTTTAAAAAAATAGAATAATAACCTTTTTAAACCAACTTTTTCTATAGAATTGATGGTAAAAGGAATGTATCACTATTTAAGGCAAGCTTGGAAAAAACCAGATGTAAAAGCACTTCGTGAATCTATGATAAAATGGAGAGCAGAAGAAGCAGTTACTAAGATTGAAAAGCCAACCAGACTTGACAGGGCTAGATCTCTTGGATATAAAGCAAAGAAAGGATTTGTTGTTGTTCGTGTAAGAGTAAAACGAGGTGGAAGACAAAGACTAAGAACTAACAAGGGAAGAAGATCTTCAAAGCATACTATAAGAAAAACTTTAATGATGAATTACAAATGGGTTGCAGAACAAAGAGCTCAAAAGAAGTTTGTAAATCTTGAAGTTCTTAATTCATATAATCTAGCAAAAGATGGGCAACATTATTTTTATGAAGTTATTTTGGTTGATTATTCAAGACCTGAAATAAAAAATGATAGAACTATAAACTGGATTTGCAAGAAAACTAATCAACATAGAGTTCATAGGGGTCTTACAAGTGCAGCTAAAAAGTCAAGAGGACTTCGTGCAAAATCTCCGACAAATAAGGCAAGACCTAGTGTTAGAAAAATGGCAATAAGTAAGAAAAGAGACAGAAGATATCCGCATAGGTAAAATTAATTCTTAAATGCAGATAAGTAAATAATATTGTAAAAAATGGAAATTTACAAACCCAATGGAAAAATAAATGCAGTCTTACCTTTGGAGGGAGATATTTTCTTTGGAGGATATACATTTAATAGATTATCTAGTGATAGGGAAATTACTCGTCATGTAGAATCTTGTTCTAAAAGAATGCAGGTTTATTATGAAGCAAGAAATTTTGAGATCCCTCCTAACTTTTTTATTCGATTTGGGCATGTTGCAATTGAAACATTAATTGATACTGTTAAGCACGGGGTCTTTCCAGTGTCTCATAGACTGTTTATTGCTCAAAAAGGGGTTTGTCAGGGAGTTCAAGATAGTGGAGATTTTTATAAAAGGGAAGATGTAAAACAAAAAGTAGAATCAAGGATTCTCCTTGAAGAAATAACTCCTGAAACAATGGGGCTTGATCATGGAAGAGGACTTGCTTATGTTTATGCTATGAGTAATGCAATAGAGGTTGATACAACGAACGGAATTCTTTGGGCCGCTCATCTTAGATAACCTTTAATAACTTTAATTCTTATCTTTACTCGGGAGGATGAAATGTCAAATACAATCGGAATAATAGGGATGATTTTTTTAAGTGTAAGCTGGATTTTTCAAATATTAGAATGTTCTCATAAAAAGAATAGCAAGTTAAATATTATGTTTGGAATTTTATATTTTATAGGGGCAGTACTTTTAGCAATTAATTCAATACAGCTAAATGATTGGGTCTTTGCTATTCTAAATGGATTTATTGGAATAATGAGTCTTGTTTATATAATCTTATTTTTAAATAAAAAAAAGAAAAGATAAAATGCAATATCAAGAACTTTGTGAAGTTTATGAAGAACTTGAAAAAAATTCAAGCAGGCTTATAAAAACAACAATACTCGCAGGTTTTTTATCCAGAATAAAAAATTCTAAACATCCTGAGATAATCTATTTAATTCAGGGAAAAGCATTTCCAGATTATTCTGAAAAAGAGTTTGGTATTTCTGAGCAACTTTGTATAAAAGCACTTGAAAAAGCTTCAGGGATTTCAAAAAAAGAAATTATTCATCAATGGAAGAAGATAGGGGATATTGGAAAAGTTGCAGAAGAAGTGATATTTAAAAAAGAACAAAATACTCTTTTTTCCAGCAAACTTACAACTGAAAAAGTTCTTGAAAATCTAAAAAAACTTCCAGAACTTGTTGGAAGCGGGACAATTAATAAGAAAATGTCTCTTGTTTCAGAATTACTTACTTCTGCGACTGGAATTGAAGCAAAGTACATAATAAGAACCCTCATGGGCGATTTAAGGATAGGGGTTGCTTCAGGAACAATAAGAGATGCTATTGTAGAATCATGCCTTGAAAAAAATGAAGAAAATACTCGAGCAGTTCAACAGTCATATGATCGAGCAAATGATTTTGCGTTAGTTTTACAAAAAGCATGCTCGGGAGTAAAATCACTACAGGAAACAGAACTTGTTCCTGGAAAACCAATCAAAGTAATGCTCGCACTTAAAGCAGAATCTATAGAGGATGGATTTAAACGAGTTGGAAAACCTGCTGTTTTTGAATATAAGTATGATGGATTTAGAATGCTTATTAATAAGGATGAAAAAGGAGATATTAAGATTTTTACAAGAAGACTTGATGATGTTTCAAAACAATTTCCAGACGTTGTTTCTTATATTAAGGAACATTTAAATGCAAAAACATTCATACTTGATTCTGAAGCTGTTGGATATGACCCTAAAACAAAAAAATACAGACCGTTTCAAGATATTTCTCAAAGAATAAAAAGAAAACATGATATTGAAAAGCTTGCAAAAGAACTTCCTATTGAACTTAATGTTTTTGATATTTTATATTATAATGGAAAATCTTTAATTGATGAACCTTTTGAAAAGAGAAGTGAACTGCTTAGAAAGGTGGTTAAAAATAAAAAATATTGCATTCAGACCTCTCATCAATTAATAACTGACAGTGAAACAAAAGCAGAAGAGTTTTATAAACAAGCACTTTCTGAAGGGCAAGAGGGGGTAATGATTAAAAATCTTTCTTCAAAATATCAGCCAGGCGCAAGAGTTGGTCATATGTTAAAACTTAAGCCTTCTGAAAATGAATTTGATCTTGTAATTACTGGGGCTGAATATGGAAAAGGAAAAAGAGTGGGTAATCTATCTTCTTTTACCCTTTCTTGTTTTGACCGTGAAAATGAAAGATTTGTTGAAATAGGAAAAGCTTCTACTGGTCTTAAAGAAAAAGAAGAGCTTGGACTTTCTTACACTGAACTTACTAATTTGATAAAACCTTTAATAATCAAAGAAACTGGAAGGGATGTTAAGGTTAAACCTCAAATAGTTGTTAGAATTGTTTTTCAAAATATTCAAAGAAGTCCTACTTATGAATCTGGATTTGCATTAAGATTTCCAAGAATAACTCATTTAAGGCCTGATAGAACTCCTAATGATGCTGCAACCCTTAGCGATGTTATAGCGGAATATAAAAGAATTGAAGTGCCATATTAGAATCGATTATTTTTTAAATACAAAAATACTTTAAAATAATACAATGAAAAAAGAGAATAATGTTAATCGAATAATTCTTATAGGATTATTTATGTTTTTTGTGCTTGTTATTTGCAATAATATTTTTGCAAGTCCAACTTTTAGTTTGTCTATACCTTCAAGTTGTTCAGATACTAGTATAAAAGCTACTTGGGATTCTCTTTTTGAAGAAACTTCGGAGGGTATTAATTTTACAAGCAATACTTCTGAATCAAGTAGGTGCAATTCTTTTATGGCTTATAAACTAAAAGATGGTTATTTTTATATTCTGACTGGAATGGTTTTAAGTAATTCAACAAGAATAGCTGCATCAAAAATGAATACAACCGAGTTTTATATTAGTAATGTTCAAAACTTTAAATCTTTTAGTTCAGGTACTGATTTGAGTGGTTTTGCTTTTCCAAATTCAGGTTATCTTAATAAAAGAACTCAGAATATTAGTTTAGCTGAGGGAGTTACTGAACTTAACAATTTGTTTAGGACAGATGGTCTTGATACTTTAACCCAAGAAGCTTCTTCATCTGAAACTTTATTTAGGTATCATGAATATATTTCAGGTTCAGTTGAAAATATCACAACTGAATTTATTGTTAATTCAAATTACAGTTTTTCTTATGTTAATTTTTATAATCAAACAAATTCTGATTGTGTTCCAGTTTGGACTGCTTATAATACTACTTGTGAAGCAAATGATTCACTTATAACTTATTTTGTAGATTCAAACAATTGTCAACAGACTCCTGCTTCAAATCAAACTTTTGGATGTGATTATGGAGATAATAAAGTTATTGGAAATTCATCCACCATCCAAACTTCATTAGCTATTGAAGTTTACATAAATAGTACTCTTATGAATCTGACTCAGAATTTTTCTGGAAATCAAAAAATTGAGTTTAGAACAGAGAACAAAACTATTATTGAGGGTTATTGGGATTTTTCTTCTATTCTTAATTTAAAAAATATTTCTATTGAAAAAGGAATTACCTCAAACAGATCCTATTTAATTATAAATGGAATAAATATGACTAAAACAATCTGGCTCAGCAGAGTATCTAATGCAACTTCAGTTTGTGTAAAAAATGAACCAATAAGTTCAATATCTGAAATCAGTTCGTCTTGCATTGGAACTAATGAATCCCTTAGAAGTTGTCCTGGAACAAATCTTGGAATCTATTGTGAAGTAGATGGAAATTATCTTAAGATTTCAGGGATTACTAACACTGCTGTAATTGAATATATCACTGCACCTCTTTGTAATTCTGATTGGAACTGTACTAATTTTAGTATTTGTGCAAATCAAGTTCAGACAAGAACTTGTGTTGATTTAAATAATTGTAATGATACTTACTCAAGACCTGTTCTTAATCAGTCATGCAGTTCAAATGATGCTAATTCATGTGTTAGCGACTGGCAATGCAGTGAATGGAGTTCTTGTTCAAAATCAGGCAATCAAACAAGAAGTTGCACTGATAAAAATATTTGCAATTCTGCAAAAAAAAGCAGAACAGAAACACAATTATGCGAATTTGCAGGAAAGGCAACAAATGGGACTATGATTTTAGTTGTAATTTGGGCAGTAATTGTAATTGCTATAATTGTAGTTGCATTTGTTATATTTTATTATGTTAACAAAGCAAGAAAAAAACCTACTACTCAGGATTTGAATTATTATAATAATCCTAGTAATAGTGATATTAAGAAATAGGGTAGAATATATAAATAAGAGAGTTCTAGTATACAAATGAAAGAAGAAGTAGAATATTCTGATGAAGGGGATAGTGTAAAAGTTAAGAAATGTCCTCATTGCAAAGGGAAGCTAGTTGTCAGAATGAAAAGCGGGAATACTGAAGTTCTTACATGCAATAATTGCAAGTTTGAAGTGAAGAAGTAAGATGAGTTTTTGTAAATTACTTAATAGACAAACTAGAGTTTATGGACTGGTCTTAAGTTAAAAAATCCTTTAAAAACCTTAAATTCACTCCTCGATAAAAATACAAAGCTTTATATACTAATTTTCTTTATAAATATCATCTAAAAAAAAGAATTATTCTAAACACACTAAAAACTAATGGCTACTCCAAAATCTGCAGCAAAAACACCTTCTGGAAAGAGTTCTCTTAAGATACAAAATATTGTAGCAACTGCTTCTCTTGGGAAAGATGTTCCACTTACAAAACTTGCAAAAACAATTCCAAATACTGAATATAATCCAGAACAATTTCCAGGACTTGTCCTTAGAATAAAGCAACCAAAATCTGCGGTTCTTGTGTTTTCATCAGGAAACCTTGTTTGTACTGGAACTAAAACTATTGCTCAAGTTAAACTTGTAGTTGAACAGGTTATTAAAACTCTTAGAAAAATTAATGTCAAAGTTACTGATAAACCTAAAGTAACTGTTCAAAATATTGTTGCTTCTGGAAATATTGATATGATGCTTAATTTAAACTTTTTAGCACTTGAACTTGAAAATACTGAATATGAGCCTGAACAATTTCCAGGACTTGTATACAAATTAGTTGAACCTAATGCAACTTTCTTATTATTTTCAAATGGAAAATTGGTTTGTACTGGAACCAAGAACAATCAACAATTAGAAGATTCTATGGATCAGCTTATAAAAAGAATTAAAGAAGCTAATTCTCATAAGAAATAAAAGTTTATTTTTTTATTAAATCTAAACTCTTAAGTAATAATTAATTTCTAAAATATATTAAGTTTTTAGATAAATACTTATAAATCGACTGAACCTACTTTTCTCATGGAAAAAGTAGGTATGTAAAATTGGAGATATTAAATGGACAAAAAAAAGAGTAATGAGGAACTTGTAATTGAAGCAAAGTCTTTTTTTGAAACCTATAAACAGGAAGTAGGAGAAAGTATAAGAAAAGGACAGAAGGTAGTTTTTGTTAATTTTACAGACTTGTCCTCTAATTCACCTATGCTTGCTGAAGCTCTTATTTCTAATCCTGAAGAATTATTACAAGTTCTTGAAACTGCACTTGAAGATACGGGTCTTATAAAAGGTCCAAGAATAAGATTTAATGACCTTCCTGAAACTCAGAAAGTTAAAATAAGGACAATTAGAGCAAATCATTTGAATCAATTAATTTATTTTGATGGGCTTGTAAGGCAGGCTTCTGATGTTAGGCCTCAGGTTGTAAATGCAAAATTTGAATGTCCTTCTTGTGGGACTGTTATTTCAGTTTTACAAATAGAAAAAAAGTTTAGAGAGCCTTCAAGATGTTCTTGTGGAAGAAAGGGACAGTTTAATTTACTTAGTAAAATAATGGTTGATGCTCAAAGACTTGTTATTGAAGAAGCTCCTGATTCTTTGACAGGAGGAGAACAACCTAGAAGAATGAGTGTTTTCTTAAAAGAAGACCTTGTAGAACCTAGAATGGAGGAGAAAACGACTCCGGGAAGCAAGGTAAGGGTTTTAGGAGTTCTCAAGGAGGTTCCTCAACCACTTCCTACAGGTTCTATTTCAACAAGATTTGATTTGGCTGTAGAAGCAAATAATCTTATTCCTTTGGAATCCACTTATGAAGATCTTGATATTAGTGAGGAAGATGAAAGACAGATTATGGAACTTGCTGCTGACCCTGAATTGTTTCATAAACTTAGAGATAGTATTGCACCAACTATTTGGGGATATGAGGAAATAAAAGAAGCTTTAGTTCTTCAGATGTTTGGAGGGGTTAGAAAAGTTTCTTCGGATGGAACAACTTCTAGAGGGGATATTCATGTATTTTTAATGGGAGATCCAGGAGTTGCGAAATCAGTAACTCTGAAATTTGTAGCAAACATTGCTCCAAAAGGAAGATATATTGTTGGAAAGGCAGCAACAGGTGCAGGTATTACTGCAACAGTTGTTAAAGATGAATTTCTAAAGGGTTGGGCTCTTGAGGCAGGAGCCATGGTTCTTGCGAATAAAGGAGTTGTTTGTATTGATGAAATAGAAAAGATGGATGCAACAGACAGGTCTGCGATGCATGAGGCATTGGAACAGCAGACAGTTACAATTTCAAAAGCAAATGTTCAGGCAACACTTTCTGCTCAGACTTCTGTCCTTGCTGCAGGAAACCCAAAGTATGGAAGATTTGAACCAACTCAATCAATAACCCAGCAAATTGATTTGCCACCTGCACTGATTAATAGGTTTGATTTAATATTCATCTTAAGAGATTTGCCAAATAAAGCTCAAGATGAATCAATTGCAACTCATGTTCTTAATATGCATCAAAAAAAGGAAAATAAATCATCAGTGGATAGAGAATTATTTAGAAAATATATTGCCTATGCAAAACAAAAAATAGAACCGAGACTTACTGATGAAGCAGTAGATGAAATAAAAGATTTTTATATCAAAATGAGAAATATGAGCACTGCAGGAGAGTCCGGTTCAATTTCTATTTCTGCAAGACAGTTGCAAGGTCTAGTCAGACTTGCAGAGTCTCATGCAAAATCAAGGCTGTCTCCAACTGTAGAAAGAGAAGATTCTCAAGTAGCAATAAGACTCACAAATTATTATCTTATGCAAGTGGGATATGATCCCCAAACAAAGAAGTTTGATATAGATAGATTTACAACAAAGATTTCATCTAGTCAGAGAAGCAAAATAGTTCTTCTAAAAGATACAATAAAAAAACTCGAAGCACAATATGGAAAACAAGTTCCTATGGATGTTCTTCGATCTGAATTAAAAGACCTTTCAGACACTGAGTTTGAAGAAGGTATTTCTAAACTTAAGGAAAAAGGAGATATATTCCAGCCAAAATCTGGTTTTGTTCAAGAAGTCAGTTAGGCTGTTAGATAATTCTTAAATTATCCCTATTTTTAAATACCTAAATCTTTTTAAATAAATATTCAATTCTAATAAAATACCAGAAGAAGAAAACTAAAAATTTTCTTACTGTTATTTTTTTAAAGAGGAAAAAAATGCCAGAACCTAAAAAAAGAGAAACTGCTTATAAGGTAAAGATTAATGATATACTTAGAGCAACACAAATTTTTGAAGAAATTGAAGGAGCAAATAAAAGACTTAAATTTGTTGAGCTCGGAGACAAGAAAATTCAAAGAATAAATATTATTGCAAATGTTATTGATAAATATGAAAGTGAAGGGGAGCGAAGGTTTGCATCAATTACTCTTGATGATGGAAGCGGACAGATAAGAGCCAGGGTTTTTGGAGAGGACCTTGCTAAATTTAGTGACATTACCCAAGGGGACACCCTCTTAATCGTTGGAGTTTTAAGATTTTTTAATAATGAAACTTATATTCTTCCAGAACTAATTAAAAAACAAGATCCAAGATATCTCCTGGTTAGAAAACTTGAAATTGACAAGTCTTATTCTTCTATTAATATGCCTAAACCTAAACAGGAAATAAAAGTCCTTAGAGATGAACTTCTTACTTTAATAAAAAGTTCAGAAACTAAAGAGGGAATAGAAAAAGAGGAAATAATTTT
>Ga0265297_10005415_pt1 | contig 19508 bp, 15 predicted proteins | sample Munlanlwell13791_FD_192502 | JGI IMG/M metagenome (GOLD analysis project Ga0265297, IMG submission 192502) | Leachate microbial communities from a municipal landfill in Southern Ontario, Canada - Leachate well 137-91 | ecosystem: Engineered > Solid waste > Landfill > Unclassified | place...
GCAACATCATCCAAGCGGACATGCTCGATGGGCGTCGATGTCGGCAAGGTACTCCACGTGCTTATTGGCTATCCTGAGGGCGGCAAGTTCCGCCTTCTCTACGCGGGCAGGGTGGGCGAGTTTTCAGACCTGCATGACCTTGCTATCAAGTTCAACGTGCAGTGCGCCGTCCTCGACATGGAGCCTGAGACACGCAAGGCAAGGGAGTTTCAGGCAGCCGAAAAGTACAAGGTCTACCTGTGCGACTACGCGGAAAACCAGAAGGTATCGAAAAGGCAGGACGATCAGACGGGTATTGTCGTAGTCCGCCGTACAGAGATATGCGACAGCACGCACAACCTGTTTTCCAAACAGATTGTCATATTGCCGCGGCGCTGTCCTGAGATTGAGGAGTATGCCCTTGAAGTCAGCAACATCGCCAAGGTGCTCGAAGAGGATCAGGTTTCAGGCAGCAAGAAATATACCTATCGTAAGCTGGGACCGGATCACTACCGGCACGCAACTAACTATTTCTGGCTGGCCTGTCAGGACCCGAAGGTCGTGGCCGACAACAGACCGGACAAGGTGCGCGGCAGAAAGACCAACCAGGCCGCTGAATGGAGTCCTTTTGATAATTAGACAGATCACCAAAGACGATATACCGAGGCTCATTGAGATAGGTCTCATGTGCCATCAGGAGAGCGAGTACAACGTCATGTCATTCAGCGCCAATAAGTGTATTGCCCTGTGTGAGCGCATCATCTCAGAGCCACAAATGCTCGGCATGGTAACGCTCAAGGACAATGAGATCACGGGCGTGCTCGTTGCCGCAGCGATCCCAGCATATTTCTCGGATGAGATCAACGCAAGCGACCTGCTTGTCTATGTGCCGCCTGAATACAGGGGATCACGTGCGTTTTATCTGCTGTGTCTGTCCTATATCGGGTGGGCGCGGACAAAGGGCGCACGGTTGATATTTCTCCGCAATACCACAGGCATCGAAGCCGACAAGGTGGGGCGCCTGTATGAGCGTATGGGGTTCAGTAAGGTAGGCGGTATCTACCGCATGGAGGCATAGCATGTGTGACGTAGCATCAATATTCAGTTCACCCAAAACGCCGGATATTATCACGCCGCCGCCGACACCAAAGAGTTCGGATGCGGACGTAGAGGCAGCAGCACAGAAGGAAAGAGAGTTGTCACGCAAGAGAAAGAACCGGAAGGCGACGATTTTAACGCAACTGGCAACGGATAGCGACGGCAATAAAACGCTGTTAGGCATGTAAAACAAAGGAGGAACGGGCAAATGAAAAAGTTTCTGCATGGATTACTGGTAATGTTTTTATGCGCGACCCTTTTCACGGGGGTTGCAACGGGGACAACCATCACGGACGACATGACCTTTGAAGGCCCCGTGACATTCAAGGGGGACATATATCTTGCCAATGGGAAGGCGGTCAAGGGAAGCACGACAACCGCAGAAACAATCAAATTACAGGCTTACGATGTGGATAATACGACCTACAGGGATGCACTTACGTTGACCAATGGCAACACGGTAGGCATAGCCATAGGCTCAAACAATGAGACAGTAGCGATCAATTCAGCCGATTGGGACATCAGCGCTACGGGAGACATGACGGGCATAGGCGCGATAACCTCCAATGGCCTTTTTACTGGTGCTCTGGGCGCAACAATATCAGGCGCGACCATTAACCTCAACGCATCGAGCAACTTCGGGGTCAACATCGGCACTGGCACAAGCACGGGGCAGGTTGACCTCGGCAGCGGGGCAAGCGCACAGACGTTAAATGTAGGTACTGGAGCGGGGGCTAAGACAGTATCCGTAGGATCGACAAATACAACCTCCTCGACGGCGGTGTCCAGTGGCTCCGGCGGGGTCAACGTCAACGCCTCGAATAACCAGCCTACGAATATCAACAGCGGGACATCGACCGGGACAGTAACGATAGGCAATGCCACAGGCCCCGCAGTCATTACAGAGGTAGGCACGTACACGGTCAACCACGATGCCGCTACGATGACAACCGGAATAGGCACTGGCACGACAACCGGCACGGTAACGGTAGGCGGAGCAGGTGCACAGACTATCAACGTAGGTAATGGAGCTGCTGCCAAGACGGTGGCCTTAGGCTCCTCGAACACAACCAGCACGACAACGATCCTCTCAGGTTCCGGTGGTGCGAATATCAACGTAGACAATAACCAGCCGACAAACCTGAACACGGGTACTTCTTCGGGTACTCTCTCCCTCGGCGGTGCAACTGCAATAGTAACAGTAGGCGGGACAATATCGGGAGGCTCTCCCTTTGTTTTTGAGGGAGCGACCGCAAACGACCATGAGCTGACCCTTGCCGTAGCAGACCCGACCGCTGACAGGACAATAACCCTCCCTGACTATACCGGAGGAGTACCGCTCGCAATCGCACAGAGCGCAACACAGACCTCACAGGCAGGGGCAGGAACAGCCGACGTGACCGGTTCAGACCTGACTATGGCTTCAGGATGGTTCAGCGCGGGCAAGACCCTGAAGTATACGATCACAGGGACAAAAACAGGCGCAAACGCGGCAATGATCGTCCACCTCTACCTGCTCGATGCAACAGTGATAAGCCTTACCGCTTCAGACGCGGCGGCCGGTGATTGGACGGCTACGTTTATCGTGCATGAGTATACCGATACCGCACACCAGAAGATCACGGGCATTTTAAATGTCAACGGCAAGGTGAGCGTGGTGGATTACGCAACAGCAACAAAAGATATGGCTGCCGGGGCAACCACGATCAAGGCTCAGATACAGAGCCAGAACGCTGGCGATACGGTCACCACTGAATATGTGAACATCGAACACTGGGTGAAATAGGGGCCTGACGTGGAACAGGATCAGAAACTTGTCAAACTCATAACGGGCAGGCAGACGAAGCTCGAAAGCGACAAGTCTAATTGTATGAGTCGCCTTCAGGACGTTGCCGATTACGTAGCTCCTCACCGTGAGGATATATGGGGTACGTACCTGAAGGGCGAGCAGAAAGGAAAGAAAATATATGATGGAACGGCTCTCGGGGCGGCTGTTCTTGCGACAGATGGAATACACGGTTATCACGTGAGCCCTGCATTCCCGTGGTTCAAGTATGCGATGAACCGGAAGGATGTGAACAAAATTCCCGAAGTGCGTGAATGGCTCCAGGAAATCGAGTTTAACATGTATCAGGCGTTGAACCGTTCAAATTTTTACTCCGAGATGTGGATGTATATCTACGACGGTCTGACGGCGGGAACGGCAGCGATATATCCTGAAGAAGATTTAATTGAGGACAGGATCAGCTTTGAGACTATCCATCCGGGGGAAATCTATATTGCGGAGAACAGATACGGGGAAGTAGACGTTCTCCATCGTAAAAGGAAATTATCGGCAAGACAGCTCGTACAGAAATTCGGTACAGATAATCTTCCGGTACAGATCAGACAGATATATGAATCCAGCCCCTTCACGGAATTTGAAATCATCCATGCGGTATTTCCACGTGAGGAATATGATAGCAGGATGAAGGACGCACAGAATAAACGCTATGCTTCCGTGTGGCTCCTGACGGCGGGGAATCATCTTTGCAGGGTATCGGGATTTGATAGGTTCCCCTTTGCGGTATGGAGATATATGCGTTCGGGAAAAGAGCCGTATGGTATCAGCCCCGCCATGCTTGCCATAGCAGACATTAAAGGCTTGAACCTTATGGAAAAATGCGACCTTGGAGCGCGGCAGATGGCCCTTGACCCTCCCCTGAACGTTCCTTCATATCTTGAGGGAAAGGTGGAGTGGAAGCCGCGCGGCATCAACTATATGCGCGATGCAAAGGACAGGATAACCCCGGCAAATACCGGATCTGATTTTCCCGCAACGGACGATATTATTATTAGGAAGCAGAACGCGATCAAAGAGCGGTTCCACGTGGACACCTTTCTCATGCTGGCAAGCCTTGAAGGAAGGGGACAGCGGACGGCCTATGAGGTCTCTGAACTGATGGCGGAGAAGGCGGCCGTGCTCGGTGCGGAGCTCGGGCCTCTCAACACGGAGCTTGACGACCTGAATGAGCTTGTGTACGACATCGAAGTAGCGGCGGGGAGGATGCCCGATCCTCCAGACATTTTATATGAGCTCGCCGCGAACGACTCTTCATTAAGGTTCGATCCCGTATACATGGGGCCTCTTGCACAGGCGCAGAGAGAGAAATTCGCAAAGGAAGGGATACGCAAATTCTTCATGGAGATCACGCCGATATTGAACGCAAAACCGGAGACACTCGACAAAATCGATGCTGATGCGGCGATAGACCTGCTTGGAGAGATCAATAACGTGCCACAGGAGCTTCTTGTGCCTGACGAGAAGGTTGCACAGATCAGGCAGGGAAGATTACAGGCCCAGCAGCAAATGACGGCCCTTGAGAACGTTCAGGGCATAGCGGAAGGATTGAAGACGGCAAGCGAGGCTGACAAGAATCTTGACGGTAAGCTATCGGGCCTCATGGGGACGTAAATGAACAGACTCGACCTTTTCCCGACGATTGACACCATAAAGGAATACCGGAAGGTATATTCAAGGCCGGGCGCGGAAGAGGTATTACTTCACCAGCTTTTTGACTTTGGTGTGTGGGAGGAATCGGCAACCCCTGAAGATGTGACGCTCAGAAATCAGGGCGTCCGCCTGCTCAAGATACTCGGCGGCGGTGAAGTGGGAAGGGAAACAATAAGGGAATTTATCAGACGGCTCATACGGCAGCCGTTAAAGGAGAAAGATAATGCGTAACAGATGTAAAGATAAGGGAAGAAGAGGCGGACGAAGATAATTAAACGGGTTCCCTGACGGCCTGATCAGCCACAGGGACGAAAGAGAGAAACAAAGGACGGCAAGTAGGTGCCTACTCACTTACTCCGTCCTTTTTTCTTTGCCCGTATCAAACCGATAAGGAGGTTTCACATGGAAGCAAATAACGATGCCGGCGGCAACAATGGCGGAGGAAACGAGAGACCCGTATGGTTGGACAGTCTACCGGATGCCCATAAGAACAACCAGTCCTTCTATGGCTTTAAAGAGCCGGCGCAGGCATGGGACAAGTTCGACTCATTACTGAAGGCGGAAGGGAAAACGATAGTCATACCGGACGAGAAGGCAACACCCGAAGAATTGAAAGCCTTTTATGCGAAGCTCGGCGTTCCCGAGACGTCTGACGGATACGAGTTCGACAAGGCGGACATCGAGGCAGAAGCAGACAAGATGTTCCGCGAGGTCATGTTCACGAGCCGTATCCCGAAACGCGAGGCCAAGGCGATCCATAAAGCCTTTGTCGATATGATCGGCAGGGGAAAAGAAGCAATGGCGAAGCAGAAGGCGGAGGAAGAGCGCATAGAGAAAGAATCCATTGACGAAGCGGTGAACACTCTCAAGGACACATGGAAAGGCGATACGTTCAAGGCAAACACCGAGCTTGCTCACAGGGCGTTTAAAAACGTCATTGCGTGGGCGGGTATCGGCGAGGAAGAGGGAAAGAAATTTCTCGAAGAGTCGAAGATCGGGAATCTTCAGATTGGCAATCACCCGGTAATACTCAGGCTGTTCCACGCGATAGCGACAAAAATATCCAATGATTCCATTGGTGGTGATCGCGGAGGACCGGGCGGGGAAGGATCGGATGAGGAGAAGGCCAAACAGCGGTTCCCTAACACAAAATTTAAACAAACTTAGGAGGACGCATAAATGGCTACTTTAACCAGCACATACAGCCTCGTAGAACAGGCAAAGCGGATTGACCCTTCCGGCAACCAGGCGCAGATCGTGGAAGTCCTTAACCGCAAGATGGGCGAGATACTCACGGAAGCCCCGTGGCTCCCCTCAAACGATATATGGACGAACAAGACCACGAGGCGCGGCTCGCTGCCTACAGGGAGCAGGAGAAAGCTGAATCAGCGTATCAGTCAGTCTGTCTCGAGAACGACCGAGATCATGGACGTGATCGAGATGATAGAAGACTACTGCGATGTTGACGTGGCTCTCGTTGACAGTATGCCTTCCCCGGCGCTTTTCAGGTCGGGAGAGGTTGACGCCTTCATTGAAGGCCTCGGTCAGACAGTAGTAGGCGACATCCTGTATGCAAACGCCAACGCAGACCCGGACAGTATGCACGGCATAGCCGCAAGGCTCGCCACTGTCGATGCAAGGTTTGCCATAGACGCCGGAGGTACAGGCTCAGACCTTACCAGCATCTATGTCGTGACATGGGGACAGACGACAGCACATCTCATCTATCCCAAGAACATGGCTTCAAACCTCGGAGTACAGCACGAGGACAAGGGGCAGGTAACGTCAGAAACATCGGACGGCCTCATAGAGATATACAGAGACCACTTTGTTATTCGCTGTGGCCTCGTCGTGAGGCATCCAAGGGCAATCGGAAGGGTGGCAAACATCGAGCAGCTTTCGGTCGGTGCGAACACCTTTGACGAGGATGACCTTATCGCCCTTCTCAACAACATGGAAACAGGCCCCGGAACGAGGATCTACCTCAACGAGACACTTCTCACACAGGCACAGATCAGGTGCAAAGACAAGAACAATGTGTACTGGACACCTGGGAGCGGTAAGGAACTGAGCGGAGAACCGCCTATGTATTTCAGCGGCGTACCTGTCCGGTCGCTTTCAAGAGAAATCCTTCTGAACACAGAAGACGCCATAGCGTAGGAGGTGAAGAAATGATAATGGACAGCCAGCTTTTAATCTGTGAAAGCATGAGCATTGCAGCCGCAGCCGGGGCACACGTACACGGCACTAACATTGTACGCATCCCGCAGGTTGTGGATCACAAAGGGGTGGCAATGAAAGACCGCCCCAACGTGAGCTCAAGGCTCTATTTCAACGTCGTTGTTGAAGATGAGGACATGGTAGCCGCAGTTGACGGCGCCGTGGTGACGTTCTATCTCTACAACGGCGCAACGGGCACAAACCCGTTGATCGACAACGCAGGGGTACCCATCCTCAGCAAGGCGGTCACTGCGAACACGACATCGGCTCAGCCGGACGGGACATTGATATGTTCAATGCCGTTACCCGTCGAGCAGCTTGAGGAGTATTTCGACATCTATGTGACGGTAGCAACGCAGAACCTGGATACCGGCAAGATCACAGCATGGATAGGCGGACCCGTACAGCAGGGGACGTAAGCCATGAATAACGGAGAGGGAGGGTTAAAAGCCCTCCCCTCATTTAAAAAGGAGGTTTTATTGTATGGACGCAAAATTTACGGTTGTTGAAACATTCCCGTTTAAAGGAGTTGCAAGGCGGGCAGGGGTAACCCTTGAAGTGCCCGACAGTATTGTAAAGACAGAGATCGCCAAAGGTACGCATCCCGAAAGCAAGAAACCAATGTCCGGGCTGCTTAATCATTGCATACCCGCCGATGATAACGCCCTGAAACTTGTCAAGGGTGTGGAAGGTGTCAAGCTCGATGTCCCCGCCGAAGAGGAGCAGGACAAAGAAGAAGAGATCGAAGCACTCAGGACAGAATTTGACAAGATAGGCAAGGCATATCATCCGGCATGGAGGGCAGCAAGGCTCCGCAAGGAACTTCTAAAAGCACAGAAGGAACAGCCCGAAAAGCCGCTTGTCGGGGAAAAGCAGAAGACCGAAAAGGTGAAGTAAGATGGCCTCGGAAGTCCAAATCTGCAATATGGCATTGCTGAAATACGGCGATCATTCGATCACGTCCATTACAGCGCCTACAACCACAGAAGAACGTGCCTGTGCGGTGCTCTATCCCCTCAAGCGCGATGAGCTTTTGTATGCGCATCCGTGGAACTTTGCCATAACAAGGGCGGACATAACCGGCTCCATAACGACCGCCCCTCCATTCCCCGATGACTGGTACGCCTATACCCTCCCTGCAAACTGTTTGAGGGTATGGGAACTCTACAATTCAGACGAGGAATGGATACAGGAAAGCGGCCAGCTTCTTACCCCGCAGGAGGAGGAAGTCTATATCCGGTATCTGTGGAGGGTAACGGAGACGGGAAGGTTCAACCCCGCCTTTTGCAACTGCCTTGCTACGTTACTGGGCGCCGAACTCGCGGCGAAGTTCGTGGGCGATGCAGGCCGCGCGATGCGACGCGAACTCCTTGCAGAACTGAATAACGTGCTCCTCCCTGCTGCCTATTCATTGAACGCTATGGAAGGTAACAGGCCGCGCCACAAGAACATGCAGGAGCTTGATAAAGGGAATTTCTCATGGCAAACAGAGGGGCGCTAAGTGGCAAATGTTGACTTAATACAACACAACTTCAACGGCGGTGAATGGTCTCCTCTCATGGAGGGCAGAACCGACCTTGAGAAATACCCCAATTCTTTATACCGGCTTGAAAACTTTCTTATCGATCCCCGTGGGGCGGCGATATTCCGTCCCGGGTGGAAATTCATCAAAGGGACGAAGCACAACGATAAGCAATCGCGTCTCATCCCCTTTGAGTATTCCGTTGACTATGCCTATATGCTTGAAGTGGGAGATTATTATATCCGCTTCTATCGTAACCAGGCGCAGATACAGCTTGCTTATGTGGCATGGGTTACCGGTACGGCGTACCCTCTTGGCTATCTTGCCACAGAAGCGGGGAGTTATTACCGCTGTCTTGTGTCTCATACGTCGGGTGTGTTTGCTGCTGACCTTGCCGCCGGATACTGGGAGGCAACCGGAGGGGCAACGGACCTTGCATACGAGATACCTACGTCCTTTCTTGCCGCCGATGTGATAAGCGTAAAGTATTGTCAGTCCGCAGACGTGCTCTATCTGTGGCATAAAGACTATGCGCCGGGGAAATTATCACGGGCAGGGCATACATCATGGTCACTGACGACAATAGCCTTCAGGCCTCCTCCCATTGCAGAAGAAGGGATAAAACCGGCAGCGACATTGACCCCAGGAGCGACAACCGGTCTCGGTGTGAACTTTACGGCAGGCGCGGCGGTATTTCAATCCGGCGATGTCGGCAGGGTAATATCGTCAGGCGCGGGCAGGGCATCTATTACCGCCTTTACTTCGGCAAACGTCGTTGTCTGTGACATACTGGACGATTTCGCATCCGTAGCGGCCATCGCTTCAGGGTCATGGAAAATAGAAGGCAGCCCCGTAGGGACATTAACGCCGTCGGTTAAAAGTCCTGTCGGTGCGATCTGTACGCTTACGGGGACAGGGGGAAGCGAGGCGATCACAAACCTTTTCAGGGCTTCCGATGTGGGGAAATACATCCGCATCCATAGCGGCCTTATCAAACTCACTGAATATACCTCCACGGTTGCGATGAACGGAGAAATATTAAAGGAGCTCACGGCGATTACCGCCACGACCTCATGGACGCTTGAAAGCGAGGTATGGAACGCCACAAACGGTTATCCGTCATGTGGGACATTCTACGAGGATCGACTTATCGCGGCGGGATCGCCTGAATACCCTGAGACCGTATGGGGGTCAGTGGTGGGCGACTATGAGAACCATACTCCCGGCGTTGACGATTCGGACGCTATCAGCTTTGTTATCTCCGGGCGCGAAGTATCGGTTATCAAGTGGCTTGAACCTGATGAATATTTGATCGTCGGCTCGGCGGGGAAAATATCGCGTATAGGTCCCGATGATTCAGGTGAGGCGCTTACTCCATTGAACGTCCTTGCGAAGCGTCAATCGATCGATGGCGCTGCTGACATCATGCCCGTTGCAACGAGAAACGCCATCCTCTACGTATGCAGGACGGGGTTTGATGATACAAAAGGTCTGAAGGTTGCAGAGCTTGCATGGTCATGGGAGAGCGAAAAATATGTAACTCCCGACATGACCCTTATGGCCGAGCATGTGACGGAGACCGGTCTTATTGGAATAGCCTATCAGAAAGAACCATCGTCTATCCTATGGGGGCACAGATATGATGGCCTCCCCATCGGATTGACCTATCTCAGGGAACAGCAGATCATGGGATGGCACAGGCATCCTACGGACGGAGAAGTGGAGAGCATGGCGACGATCCCCGGAGACGGTTATAACGAAGTCTGGGCGATCATCAAGAGGACGGTAGGCGGCAGCACAGTACGCTATGTAGAGATGATGGCAAAACAGTTTAATGACGATGCGGATACATATACCGCTAACAAGGGCTTGAACGCCTTTTTTGTCGATTGCGGCATAACCTATACCGGAGCGGCAACGGCGACGATCACCGGACTCGATCACCTTGAAGGGGAAAGCGTCGTCGGGCTTGCCAATGGCTCGTATGTATCGCCCCGAACTGTTACGGGCGGTCAGATCACCTTGCCCGTAGCGGCTACCGTTGCGCACATAGGCAAGGCATACACGGGCATCATCCAGACGATGCGGCCGGAGGTGCAGACGCAGAAGGGGACAATACAGGGGAAGGTGAAAAAGGTTAATGGAGGACATATCAGGGTTTACCAGTCCGCAACCTTTAAGGTTGGTGTGGATGAGAGCAATCTTGATGAATATTTCGATAAAGAAAGAGTGCTGATAATGGGCGCTCCCTATCCTCTCTATACCGGGGATATCCAATTCACCTATGATGAAAGGTGGGCGAAGGATGGAAGGGTGATGATCGTACAGGATAAGCCGATGCCTCTGACGGTTATTGCCATGATGCAAGAAGTATCGTTGACATAAAGGAGGCCTGAACTATGTGCGAACCCTTAACAGGAATGATGATATTGACCGGGGCGTCGTCGTTGATGGGCGCGGCGGGATCGCTGCAACAGGGGAAAGAAGAGCAGGCCACGCTTGATTACAACGCCGACGTAATGAGGCAGGGCGCACAGGCGACGCGGGAGAAGGCTGAATTTGATGAGACGATGCACAGGGAGAAGGTGAGAAAGCTCCTCAGTTCACAGCGTGCCGCATACGGGGCGGCAGGCGTGGACATGGCAGGGAGTCCGTTGCTTGTCCTTGAAGATACCGCAGCTCAGGGAGAGCTTGAAGCCAAGACGATAAAGCATGGTGGTGAAGTGGAGGCAAGCCAGAAGCTCAACCAGGCTGAAATATATGAAACACAGGGAAAGAACGCAAGGAGCGCGAGCATATGGAAGGCAGGAACATCCCTGCTGTCGGGTGCCGCAAGTGTGGCGGGGATGAATTTCGCCGGTAAGAACATGGCCGGTAAAAACTACATGAAATACTTTTAGGTGGGAGAATGCCTAAGATACAAGCATACCAGAGAACAAGGACAATAACGGGTGAAGGCTCGAACGTAACCATGTCAGGTGCGGCGGGGGGTATCGGTAAGGCCGTTTCGACCATGGGAGAGATGGGAACCAAAGCCGCCGATTCCGTAAGCGATTTCATGGCAGCGCAGAAGAGGGCGGAAAGGGCCGTGCTTGCGCAGCGATACGAACAGGAATTAAAGGGCGGCATAGACGAAGCCCTTATGTCCTTTGACAATGACGGCAACTGGCAGGGGTATGATGAGAAGTCACAGAACTTTGTAAAGGGATTAAAGGAGAAACATCTTGACACCATCGAAGACCCCGTATTGAAGAAATCGGCTGAAGTTTATTTTATGGGGCAGGCCCGCAATTTTGAGCGCACTATCAGACGGCAGAAATTGCAGTTAATGACAAAGGAAAGTCAGGCACGGTTTGACGTGGATTATGCTGATTCCCTGAAAAAGTACGTTTATGAAACTGACCCTCAGTTGAAAGACCTCACAAAGAAAGAGATCGAGCTTAAAGGGTATGAGCTTGAACAGAAAAAGTTAATGCCGCCGGGCACTACTGAAAAAAAGATGCTGAAGTTCAACGCGGATGCAGAAGAATACTATATCACAAAAGCGATGAACGAGGACCCTGAAAAGCTGGCAACTGAATTAAGGCAATCAGGTACATTTCCCAATACAGACCCAAAGAAGAAAGAGGAGCTTATCTACAGGGCGGATGAACGCGCGTATAGAGAAGAGATACGTAGGGAGAGGGAAGATAACCTTGCACGGAAAGAGGTTCACGACTCAAACGCCAAAGATGCCTTTGACCGCTTTGAACTATGGAAAAGGGGCAAGAAGGCCGCTGATGGCAAATCCTTTGAAGACTGGCTGGACGAGAACCGTGGAACGGATGCTATCAGGGAAAGTACCTATGAACACTACATGGGAAGGATTGACAAGGCAAAAGATAGATCGCTTGCCGCAGCGGATAAATGGACGATTACAAAGAGGGTACAGTTCGGGCAGATCAAACAGAAATTCCTTGATCCTGCCAACAATTATAAATGGAGCGACATACCAGACCTTGTTAAAGGTTTACCCGCTTCCGCTGCTGATGAACTTTCGGACATACTGGCCTCACAACCGTCAAAGGAGAGAAGGCAGGCTATTCAGGTATCGGAATCGTTCATCAATAAGAAATTGAAGGAATCCGAAGCAAACCCCGAAACGTGGGAATCCACAATGGCGCAGTGGAAATACCGCTCAAAAGATGCAGACCTGAAGGATCTGCAAAAGATAGCGAATGAGATCACGGCTGAATTACCGCAAGGTGGGCTTGCTGCCATGATGGAGGAAATAAAGAAAAAGAAGGGTATGAAACAAGAAGATAACAAACAGAAAACCATCCCAAAGCAGACAGAGGCAGCCACGCCGCCGCAAACGGGGTACAGGTACAGCCCGGTAACGGGGAATTTTGAGGAAATCAAATGAGAATAGACGTTCCTGAATACAATACCTTTGTTGAATTTCCCGACACGATGGATATTGAAGCCATCAAGACAAAGGTACGTGAAAAATTCCCTCCCCTTGTGTCAACGCTGACGACACAACCGCCCGAAAGCGCAGAGGCACGGGCAGCCAAAGAGATTGTGAGTCCGCTTGGAAAAGAATACATTTCTCCAAAATCATTTACCGAGAAGGCTAAGGATGCCCTTTCAACGCTCGCCGGGGCGGTCTCAGGGGAAAGTTATATAGGGTCTATAGATCAGACGGCAGAGGAAGGAATAAATCGTGCCGTAGAGGCCGGGAAACAGACGACAGAGGCCTTGACGCATACCGCGCGGGGGTTCGCCGCCTGGCCTATTGCAAAGATAGCAGGGCTATATATCAATGCAACATTCGGCGCAGACATGGCACGGAAGGCCGAAGAGGGTATCATGCACGCCGTTACAGGTGAACCTTCCGGGGAGGAGGCAAGGAACCTTTTTGATACCATCGGAGCTGTGGCGGGTGTACCGTTCGTCCCGGCTCAATTCATCGGTGAACAGATCGGCAAGATACAACCTGAACTTGGCTACGCCATAGGGACGGGCCTTGAATTTGCCACGCCGATGATAGGGCATTATGGAGTTAAGAGGCTGGCACAGTTCGGGAAAATCTACAAAGCAATAAAGGAAGGTAAAGAATTGCCGTCCGCCGAGAGGTCTATCCTTGATAACATGCCTGAAAATGAGCGCATGGCGGCTATGGTTGCCATTGAACTTGCAAAAGAAGAACATCCAAAAACGTTGATCGAAGAGTTTAAGAAGAACGGCATCCCCGAAAAAGACGCTATGGAGTTCATTAATACGATAGCAGAAGAACCTATCAAGACAGATTTGGCAACAAGAGAACCCCGTCAGCTATTAGAGGATACCTTTGCGAATCCTACGCCTGAAAATATCAATACCCTCATGGACATGGCGCTTAATTATACATCAAGAGAAAAGGTACGTACAGGCCCAAAGGGTGGCGGTAGGTACAGAAGGGAAACTCAGGGATGGCGCACTTTTGCCGACGCGATAGGGGAAAAGCCCGGCAAGCCTGACCCTCGATGGAAAGAGCTTGGTTTCACCTCGGCAAGGGATTTTGTTGATCTTACGCATGAGATGAGATTTAAGGACAGGGCGAAACAGATACTTGAAGACCCCGACTTCCCGAGCGAATCCAGCTTGAATATTGTCGAAGATTATGCTATATTTAAAGAGGACAAACTATATGAACAAAATAAAGTCAATCCAGACACCATTGTCGAAATTGAGCAAGCTCATAGAAATGAGATTGCTAACAGATCATTTGAAGAAAACGTTGACAGACTCAAAACCCTCACAAAAGAACTCTCCGAAGAACCAGTAACAAACCAGCAAGGCGAATTAGTCAAAGTACCGTTTTCCCTTTCAGGCAATCAGCCCGTTTCTGGCAAGCAGTTTGTCAAACCTGAATTGAAAGGGGAACGCCTCCCAGGTATGCCCGGAAAGGCAACAACACAGGAGATCATCGAACGTATCAACAAACAGCCTCCCTCCGCATACGAAAAAACCATAGCCGATATATCCAAGGAAGTAAGCAAAGAAATAGAAGTGCCTCCCATCGGCAGGGCGAGAGGTCTTACCGTAGAATCGGTCAACGAACTCCCTATCAATACAAAGAAATCAACGTATTCTTTCGATGATCCCAACATTGAGGCATCATATAAGGCGGCTCACGGTGTCCCCAGGGTCCCCGTCCTCGATACCGTCAAAGAGATATTAACCTCTTTTTGGGAAGATTCTACAAGGACGTACAAGCATTTGCCCAATGAACCTGAATTTTATCCCGCACAGGTCATATTAAAGCGGCAGGAGAAGGCATTCAATAAGGCATCCCATGAGACGTTGAACGCCCTACGCGGAGAAACGCATAAATTCGACACATACCAGATGGATGTGTATAGCCGGAAGGTTCTACTTGATGATTTGATGGAAACCAGCGCAAAAGGGAAAGAGATACCCTTTGGCTTCACAGAAGAAACCCTGAAAAACGAGTTGTCCAAGATTGATGCAGAAGTAGGCAAAGACCCCGTTATCCAAAAGTCATACGAACGGAGAAAACAGGTACAGAAAGCCCTTGTCGATGAATATGTAGAATTGAGAAAACATTTTGGCGATGATGTGTCCAAAAAGTTCAAGAATGAGAATTATTACCGTCACCAGGTCATTGAATACGCCAAAGTAAAGGGGTTATCCGGTACGGGTGAGGGCATGAAAGTACCGACATGGAGGGGGTTTCTCAAGGAACGGAAAGGAAGCGAACTGTCGATCAATACCAATTACCTCCAGGCCGAGTATGAATGGCGGGCTCAGATGATCTATGACGTGCAGACGTTGAAGACCTTGAAGGAACTGGATGCACAATACAACCTCATTTCATCGCTGAAGGATGCCGCAAAAGAGAGGGGTGTTGAATGGCAATCCCTTATCCCTGAAGGCTATACTGAATGGCAGCCGCGTAAGGGAAATATCTTTTACACAACCGATTCTATCCCTTCAAAGCTCGCTACAGAGTTACGCGATGGTATCCTTGAAGAGATAGGAATTACCGCCGACGATCTACGGCAAAGCCTTTCGATAGGTGGCAAAAGAAGAGAGCTGGTAATCCCCGAAGAGATTGCAAAGACGCTTGACGAATTCGGGCAGAGCAAGCCGGAGAATGTTATCTCGAGGGCATCTAAAAATCTATTGACCTCATGGAAGGTCTGGACGCTGATAAGCCCGACACGCTTTTTTAAATACAATATCCGCAATATGACGGGCGATGCAGACGCCGGATTCGTAGGCAATAAATCAGGGTTCATGAAGACCCCCGAAGCCGCAAAAGACCTCTATGGAACGATGTTCTTTGATAAACCGATGGAGGGAAAACTTAAAGACTTCTTTGATCGTAGCGGGTTCGACACAACCTTGCAGGCTCAGGAAATGGGCGACATTAACGCTTTGAGGGCATTCAAGAATATCGCCGATGAACACGGGGGCTTTGAAAAGATACCCGGTAAGGTATGGAATGGATACTGGAAGGCCGCAAGGGTTACGACTGATTTCAGGGAACTTGTTTTAAGGTACGCAAACTATGTTGATTACCTTGAACAGATCGAGAAGGGCGGGGGCAAGCCTAAAAATTATGGTGCGTCCGATCCAAAGAAGATCGACTCCCTGAAAGACTACAAGGACAAGGCGTATGAACTGTCAAATGACCTTCTCGGTGCGTATGACCGCATAAGCGTAGCCGGGCAGTACATACGGGGTCACGTATTCCCCTTCTGGTCATGGAAGGAAGTTAATTTCAAGCGGTATGTCCAGCTATTCAAGAACGCCGCGAACGAGGGGACGCTCTCAACAGCTATAGGCAATAAGATTTTGGGGACGGTTGCAAATCCATATACCGCCTTTCGGGTAGGCTCATTCATGATGAAAGCCACCTCTCTATGGTCGATCATGCAGGTATGGAATAACCTCATGTTCCCAGAGGAAGAAAAGGAATTGTCCCCGGATGTGAGAGGTAGACCGCATATCATTTTTGGAAGGGACGAGAACGGCAAGATACTTCATTTCAGCCGTATCGGTGCGCTCGGTGATTTCCTTGAATGGTTCGGCCTCGATGCAGCCCCGCAAACAGTTGATAACTGGCTATCAGGCAAAAAGACGCTGCTTGAGACCGCAGAAGATATGGCAAAGAACCCGGTCAATACCATTGTGCAAGGGATCAACCCATTTGTGAAGGTCCCATTTGAACTCGCCACAAGACAAAGCCTCTTCCCGGATGTTTTCAAGATGGGGATGATCCGTGACCGTGGTCTCTATCTTGCCCGTTCGGTAGGTCTTGAAAACGAATACAAGGCAGTAGCGGGTATCCCCTTTGAAGGGCGGCTTTCAACATTACCGCAGATATTCTATTACAAGGCTGATCCGGGGCAGGGGGCATACAACGAAATACAAAGCCTCAAACGAGATTTTATGGAGAAGATAGGCAAGGGTTACGACGGTTGGATGCTCACACCAAAGGGGCAAGCACTTTATAACATCAAACTTGCTATCAGGTATAGCGATGAAGAAGCCCTGCTGAAATCCCTTGAAGAATATGTACGGCTCGGCGGGACTAATCAGGGATTCAAGGCATCTATAAAGGCGATGGAGCCATTGCACGGATTAAAGCCAAAGGAGAAAAAGGCTTTTATCGAATCGCTTGAAGTAGAGGATCTGGAACGGCTTGAAAAGGCAATCATTTTTTACGAGAAAACATTAAAGGGAGGCTTACAATGAAAATACTTAAAGGTCTACTCGTTATCGCATTTATCGCGCTGTTTGCGGGGCAGCTATTTGCAGCCGGAAGCTGCACGGTAAAAGTTGATAAATACCCGAGCGGTAACATGCGTGTGCTGACATTCTCATGGACTGGGGATGCTGGAACGGGCGCGGTGCCCGATACAACTACCGACACAGATGAGACCGCCGACATATTAGGCTGGTACGTCTATTCCATCGAAACGAATCCAGGGACAACCGCACCGACAGCAAGCTATGACATTGTAGTAAACGATGCTGAAGGGCTGGACATTTCCGGGGGGATGCTGGCCGATCGTTCTGCTACAGCCACAGAGAAGATAACGCCACGGCTGGATACGACATACAGCATATTCGGTGGGGTGCTGATCGACGGTGCGCTGACGCTTAAAATTACAAACCAGAATGTAAATAGTGCGACCGGAACGGTCAAATTACTATTGAGCAAATAAGGGGGACACAATGAGAAAATTACTTCTGATCGCTTTATTTATCTGTTTCGCTTCCTTTGCTTCGGCGGGTCCTCCGATTACTCAGGGTATAAATACATCAGCGATGGGGCCCATCAGCGTGACGACGCTTGAAACCAGCGATGATGTTGATTTTATCCTTGGCGCTACGGATAACGTCACGGTCAATGGGAGCACAACGCCGCACACAGACCCGGATGCTTTGCTTGCTATTTCACATCAGACCGCCACTAACCTTAGTAAAACATTTTCGACATCCCTTATCAATACAGCCACAACCGGGGGGATTACATGGGGACAGTATAACGAGGTCTATTCCAATGCGGCGGTAACCGGAACGTCTCAATCGCTCTATGGCAACTATACTTATGTCATTAAGGCCGGGGCGGATACCTCGCCAGACACTACGACGGTTTACGGCGGCCTGTTTCACGGAGAGAATACCGGGGCCACCAATGTCGGCACAAAAGACACTTACGGCTTGTCGGCTGAGGCCGTAGGCGACACGGCAGGGACTTCAAGGACTTACGGGCTTTACGTATCGGGGACGGGAGCAGATACGAACTATGGGTTATACAGTGCTTCGGGAACTGGCATTTTTGTCCTCGATGCTGGTGAGCAGGTCTACATCAATGCGACATCTACCCCTCAGACTCAGACAGAGGGAGCGCTTGAAATCGACGTTACGACGGCGACAGACGGGGTAAGGGCGGTTGATATTGACCTCAGTAATACAAAAACAACCGGGATCGGAACTACCGGGATGGAAATCAATGCACGGTCGAGCGCTGTTGTAACATCCGGCAACCAGTCTCTTTACGGTGCAGAGATTTACGCAACAAAATCCGGGGCTGATACTAACGCCGATGCAACAAATGTAAGGGGTGTCAACGTCCAGGCTTCAAATACCGGCTCCACTGCTGTTGGGACAAGAACCACGATGGGGGGATACTTCTCTGGAACTGGTGATACTGCGGGGACCTCAACTGCTTACGGTATCTATGCCACGGCGAGCGGTGCAGACACAAACTACGGTATTTATTCCGAGGCAGGCAGAAACTACTTTGCTGAAAATACGGGTATAGGACTTACCTCCTTCGGCACATCCGCAGCAAAGGTATTAGGTATCGCCTCTGGCACTGCTCCTACAACCTCACCTGCTGATGCTGCTCAGTTATATGTAGCTGACCACAATGGTCAGGCTGGATATGCGAGATTGCATCAAAGACCTGAAAATGTAACTTATACCCCTGCATCACCTGTTGCTTTATTGTCTGAATTGGAGATGTATAAGAACCCTCTCGCCTTTGCACAGGGGGTGCAGATGACCTATGCTGCAAGTGGGTCAAGTGGGATTGCTGTTGCTAACGATAGTGATATAGTTCCTGCTTTAAATAATTTCACATGGAGATGGAAAGGTTCGTTACCTGACTGGACACCATCGGCTGTTGCATATTTTTGGTATCAATATCAAGATGCAACGCACCAATTTCAATACTACTTATCCACAACAGGTTATATAACTATAAGAATATTGTCCGGTGCTCTTGATTGGACTATAACATCTACAATTCCAAATACTTTTGTTGATGGGACAGAACATGAAATTGTAGTAGTCATAACAAGGGAAACTGCCTCTACTGCTGGTTCGGCGGTGTTCTATGCTGATGGTTACCAACTCGGTGCATCTGTGGCAATTACAGCAGCGTCACCAGTTTCTATAACTAATACTGGTACAGCTTATACAATGGGTACAGCCGGTGCAAGATATGCTTCGATAAATAAAGATGTGACTTTTTTCAACCGTGCCCTCACCGCAGCAGGAGTCCTCTCACTGTATCGGAACGGTATTGCCGATGCCGATAAGTGGGGGAGTCAGACAGCAGTATATACAAGTGATTTTAGTGCTGGGGCCGATTCGTGGGCTGAAGCAGCTCAAACTACCGTAGACGGCAAT
>Ga0265297_10005416_pt1 | contig 19508 bp, 16 predicted proteins | sample Munlanlwell13791_FD_192502 | JGI IMG/M metagenome (GOLD analysis project Ga0265297, IMG submission 192502) | Leachate microbial communities from a municipal landfill in Southern Ontario, Canada - Leachate well 137-91 | ecosystem: Engineered > Solid waste > Landfill > Unclassified | place...
ACCCGTTGCGTAGTGATACGCAGCTCATGGCGTAATATAGCGATGCCTTTTTCCAAGACCAGTATTTCCTGGGCTAAAGCAATAACAACCCTTAAATGATCCACTGCCGCGTCAAGCCAGAGAGGCATAACAAATAGATCGTATTCGGCAGGCTTAAAATCCACGGCGCTGAATACGGGAATATCCACGCCGGCGATATTCTTAAGGCGGGTAGCTACCCTGGCCGGGGATAAGAATTGTTTCAGGTCAACAGCCGTCTCATTGAATAATCCGCACCAGGCATCAATGGCCTGTTTCTTCCTGGCTAAAGAAAGTTTTCTTTCCTGGAGAACTGTTACCTGCATAAGGATCTCCAACTGCAGCTGCTGTTTCTTTAATTGCAGTGTGGGCAGGTAACGCTCAAATTGTTTCAAATCGTCACGTTGGCTCTTTAACTCGCCTTTAGTGAATTTTATTTTGCCCGGCATAAATTCTAGGTGATAGGTTCTAGGTATTGGTTATTGGTTTTCCCTACATTCTACATTCTATCTACTACCTACTGTTTTTCGGGGCCAGCCCCGTTAGAAATACTACATCGGATATGCTCGACGGTTATCCCCATTAATTTATTTCTAACGGGGCCAGTATTGCTCAAGGATAGAACGCTTGATCCCTGTTTCTTCAGGCTCAAAAGAATCCGCTAGGATCTGCCAGCCTAGATCCAGGGCTTTTTCCAAAACAATGTTGGTTTTTAAAGACATCATCTGCTCTTCAAAAAGCCTGCCGTATTTAAGCAGTTTATCGTCCCAGGCGCTCATCTGGAATCCCATGGATTGTTTCTCCAGGCTCTGGCGATAGCTGGCAAAAAGTTGGATCATCGTGTCCATGATCGTGCGGTGGTCTGAACGGGTCAGCCCATTAACCTGCTGCTTAAGCCTGCTTAACGAACCGAATGGCTCGATCACGCCGTTTTTCAGGTAAAACTGGCCTTCGGTAATGTAGCCGGTATTATCCGGCACAGGATGGGTAACGTCATCTCCCGGCATAGTGGTTACCGCCAGGATCGTAATCGAGCCTGCTGTATCAAAATCAACCGCTTTTTCATAACGGCTGGCCAATTGGCTGTAAAGATCGCCCGGATAACCGCGGTTGGAAGGCACCTGCTCCATGGTAATGGATATTTCCTTAAGCGCGTCGGAGAAATTGGTCATATCGCTAAGCAAGACCAGGACGCGGCGGCCTTTAAGCGCGAAATCCTCGGCTACCGCCAAAGCAATATCCGGCACAAGAAGGCACTCTACCACAGGGTCGGATGCGGTATGGATAAAAAATATTGAGCGGTTCAAAGCCCCATGGTTTTTCAGCGTATCTTTAAAAAACAGGTAATCATCATATTTTAATCCCATCCCCCCCAGGATAATAATATCTACCTGCGCCTGGATAGCGATACGCGCCAGCAGTTCATTGTAGGGCTCTCCGGCGATAGAAAAAATGGGTAGTTTCTGTGATTCTACAAGAGAATTAAAAACATCGATCATTGGGATCCCTGTGCGGATGATCTTATTGGGTATGATCCTCTTTACCGGGTTGACCGGAGGGCCGGCAATCTCAACTAAATTGTCGGAAAGTTGCGGGCCGCGGTCAAGAGGCTGGCCGCTACCGTTAAAAATGCGGCCAAGCAGGTCATCGCCTGTGGCGATACGCATAGGGTGGTTCAAGAAACGCACTTTATCGCCGGTGGATATTCCGCGGCTCCCTGCAAAAACCTGCAAGAAGACCTTCCTGCCGTCGATGCGGATAACCTGGGCCAGGCTTAATCCCCCGCGCACAGAGATCTGCGCGACATCATTATAGCCTACGCCATCGGCCTCTACAGTGATCACGTCTCCGGCGATCTGGATAATATTAGTATATACTTTTTGCATTTTACCGGCCTGCCGTTATGTTATGTTCATCTAACAATGCAATAATCTCATTTTCCAACTGCGTAAACTCCGCGCTCATCCACAAGCTGGAATTCCAGGTGCGGATCAGCTGCCTTAGTTTCTGGAAGAAATTCAGCGCCTTGGCCTTATCCTCTAATTTTAATTCCGCCTGCAGTATCCTGCGGATGGCAGTAAAAACATAGACCTGCCTTTCCTGGCTGGTCGCCTCATCCACAGGGTCAAAAGCGTTCTGTTGAAGGTAAACAAAATCCAATAATTCTCCTTTTAGGTATTCTATATAATCATTAAGCGAGGTGCCCTCTTCGCCGATAACCTTCATCATCTGGGATATCTCATGGCTCCTGCGCAATGCCCCGTGCCCCACAGCCTTATGCTCTTCGTCAATAAATCCTTTGTATTTGCTCCAACTGATCAAAGGGTCGATCGCCGGGTACCTGCGCGCATCAGAACGTTCGCGGGAAAGGCCGTGGAAAGCGCCGACGACTTTAAGCGTAGCCTGGGTAACCGGTTCTTCAAAGTTGCCTCCTGCCGGGCTTACGGTGCCTCCGATAGTTACTGAACCGAACGTCCCGTCATGCAAACAGACCAGCCCTGCCCTTTCGTAAAATGAGGCGATACGCGATTCCAGATAAGCCGGGAACGCCTCTTCGCCGGGGATCTCTTCAAGCCGGCCGGACATCTCACGCATAGCCTGCGCCCAACGCGAAGTAGAATCTGCCAAGAGCAAGACATGCAGCCCCATCTGCCGGTAATATTCGGCTAAAGTAACTGCCGTATAGACGCTGGATTCCCTGGCGGCAACAGGCATGGAGCTGGTATTACAGATGATGATTGTGCGGTCCATCAGCGAAGCCTTTGTGCGCGGATCGGTCATTTTCGGAAAAGTCTTTAAAGTTTCTACGACCTCACCTGCGCGTTCGCCGCAGGCGGCGATGATCACGATATCGACTTGCGCATGGCGGCTGGTCAACTGCTGCAAAACTGTCTTTCCTGCGCCAAAAGGACCGGGGATACAATATGTGCCGCCGCGGGCAACAGGGAACAAAGAATCAACCAGCCTTATTTTAGTAACCAGTGGCTGGCTGGGCTTTATTTTTTCCGCATACGCCTGAATAGGTATTTTAACCGGCCATCTCTGTTTTAAATAAACATTGTGGAACTTGCCCGATTCATCTTTTAAAATAGCGGCTTTGTCTTTCAAGCTCAATTTACCTGCGCCGGATACCTGTGTTACTTCCAGGACGCCTTTTAAACCAAAAGGGGCCATGATATAGTGTTTGAATATCTTCTCCTGCACAAAACCGAGTTTACTGCCTGCTAAAACGCGTTCTCCGGGTTTAACCAGAGGCGCGAATTCCCAGGAGCTGTCCGGTAAGGCTTCCAGATAAACGCCTTTTTTCAGGAAAAACCCGCACTGCTGGGCTAAAGCAGGCAGAGGATTCTGCAAACCGTCAAAGATCTGCCCTAATAACCCGGGGCCAAGTTCAACGGAAAGCAGTTCGTCGCTAAACTCCACGCTTTCTCCGACCTTTAAGCCCGACGTGCTTTCATAAACCTGCATCTCCGCGCGGTTGCCCCTTACGCGGATGACCTCGGCTTTCAGGCGCGCAGACCCGGAAAGGATATAAGCTACCTCGTTCTGGATAAAAAAATCATCCATCTGCACTGTAACCATATTGGAATTTATCTTAACTATCTTTCCGGCCCTTTTAACCATTTTATTGTCCTAATAATCTTTCTGCCCAGCCTGTTTGGCTTGAGCCGATCAAACTCCAGCGTTCAAGAATAGCCAGTTTCAGCGCATAAGCAAGAAGGAACTCCAGGTCAAAATAATGCCCGCTGGCTATCTCATCAAGTTCCTGCCATCTTCCATTGTCTAAATATCTCTCCCCCTCCAGGATATTGGCCTGCCGGAAAGCTGACTGCGCCAGGTGCGCGATGCGCATTTCAGTTTTACCGCCGGGGCGTAAAAACCTGGCTGCCTCTGTCTTTTTGCGCAAAGACCTTGCTTTGGCCAGTTCATTGCGCAAAGAAAAGTCAAACTCCCTCCACCTTAAGAGCGCCTGCGGCAGGTTTCCTTCAAGCTTAAACCCGTCCGTAGAAACCGCCTTGCGGATAAGCTGGCATTCTTTATCGCCGATAAGTTCCGCGCAACGCGTAAGAAAATCCTTTAAGCTCAACGCGCTCTTTGAGCCAAAACGCAGCATCGGCAGGCTTGAGATAAAATAAGTATAATAAGCGGCCATATTATTCCACGTTTTTAAAGATACGGCTTAATTCCGGCCTGATCTTCGCGCTGATATACTCGGCTAAAGAAACGTCGGTAAAATCAAAATGGGATTTGCCTGCGTCAAAGCTTATACGAAAACCGGCACTGATCTCATCGCTTGATTTAAGCACGATCCCGGATTTGACTTCCTCGATAAGTTTATGCAAAAACGCCTTTTCAAGGAGCGCGCGGTCATTTTCATTAAGCGTGATCACGATTTGGCCTGTTTTCGCAGCTGCAGTTTTAACCAAGGAAAGAATAACCCCGGACAATTCTTCAGCGGTCAATATCTGGCGGATATTTTCCTGTACCAGCCTGTCGAGCAGGCCGTTGATCCGCGACCTTAAAGTAATCAGGAAATCGCGTCCAGCCTGGCTACAGGCGGATTCAGTGGAAAGTTTGATCTCCTCCTGTTCTTTGCGGGCATCGGAGATGATCCTCTGCGCCTCCAAGCGCGCGGCAGCGATGATCTTCTGCGCCTGCTCTTTAGCTTTATCCTCTATTTCCCGGGCACGCTCCTGCGCTATAGTGACCCCTTCAGACTGAATTTTCGCGATCAAATCCTTGATTTCCTGCGCCATCATCTCCCCCAATATTTTTTAGACCGTTTCTGTTTATCTTTATGGGCAACAATAAGTTACGATAGAAGTGTCCCCACCTTCTACTGTATAGAGATAGAACTTAAAATCTCCCTTGCCATTTTTAAAGGGTCATCTGCTTTTATAATTGGCCTGCCGATCACTAAAAAATCGCTTCCAGCTTTTACGGCTTCGGCCGCTGTAGCTGTCCTTTTCTGGTCATCTACATTAACTCTATCCTGTCTTATGCTAGGAGTAACAATAATAAAATCCTTTCCGTAAGTTTTGCGTACTGCGGCAGCTTCTAATGCTGAACAAACAACTCCATCTAATCCTGAATCCTTGGCAAGCTGGGCCGCTTGAAGAACTTCATCTAATTTATTAGCATTATTGTCTTCACTGGTTAAACGCGTCACTCCTACGATCAATGGTCTTTCAATATTCAATTCTTTAGCTTTTTCAATTGCTCCTTTTACAGCAGCTTCCAACATTAGTCGCCCGCCCTTTATATGGACAGTCATCATAAATACAGGAAAGGTAACAACATTTTTTATTTCTTTGCCAACATCTGCCGGACGAGGAAGAATGCTTATTGTAGACCCGGTACCAATCGAACAAGATACTGTATTAGGAATATCATGAAATTTTAAATCTAAAAAAACTTTACCGCCTTTCTCACCTACCATCCTTACAGCTTCCGGTCCATAAGCAGTAAATAATTGGCTGCCTATTTTAAAGATTCTTACTGTGGGGTAAAGAATATCTACGATTTTTTTTGCTTCTTTTAGGGTAGGTACATCCAAAGCTACGATTAACTTGTCTTTTAATTCTAACATCCTAATGACCCCGTTAATTCTTTGATAGCGCCTATCTTATTCTCGCGACAATATCTTTCTAACCCGTTGATAATTTCTATGGTTATTCTGGGATTTATAAAATTAGCCGTGCCTATACTAATGGCGCCGGCGCCGGCGATAAAAAATTCCAGGGCGCTTTGCGTATCCATTATACCACCCATCCCGATAATGGGAATCTTAACTTCTTTATACGTTTGGCGCACCATGTTTAACGCCACTGGCCGGATCGCCGGCCCGCTTAAACCTCCAGGCCCTGCGCCAAGCCTGGGTTTCCTTGTTTGGATATCAATGCTTATACCGGTAAGGGTATTGATCAAGGCCAACGCGTCGCTGCCGGCTTTTTGCGCAGCGCAAGCAATCTCCGTAATATCGGTAACATTGGGAGAAAGTTTGGTGATCACTGTTTTCTGCGTCGCTTTACGCACTGCGCTGACCACCGCAAAGGTAGCTTTGGCATCCTGGGCGATCAAACTGTGTTTTTGCATATTCGGGCAGGAGATATTAAGCTCTAAAGCGCTGACGCATTTTATTTTATCCAGTTTTTTGGCCAGATAAATAAACTCATCCGGGTTTTCTTCGGAAGAAATACTTACAATCACCGGTATGCCCAGGGAAGCCAGGTAAGGGACTTTATTTTTGATGAAATCATCCGCGCCGGGATTTTCCAGGCCGATGGAATTGAGCATGCCTGACGGCGTCTCGCATGTCCTTGGAGGCGTGTTGCCTTTCCTGGGTTTAATGGTAATGGTTTTGGTCACCACAGCGCCAAGTTTCTTTAAATCCATAAAATCCTCAAACTCCTGCGCATAGCCGAATGTGCCGGAAGCCACCATCACGGGATTTTTTAAGATGAGTTTTCCTAATTTTACTTTTAGATCCGTTTTCATTGATCTTTCCAGAGCAGTTCACCAGCCATAAAAACCGGCCCGTCTTTACATACCCTCTTAAACCCCGCGGTTGTACTGACTACACACCCTAAACATGCGCCGATACCGCAGGCCATATGCGCTTCCAAAGACAGCTGCGCCGGAAGGTTATTCTTGCCGGCGATCTTAGCGATTGTTTTAAGCATTGGTTGCGGGCCGCAGGCATAAATATTTACCGATGGCCTTGCGGCTAAAAACTTTTCCAAAAGGCCGGTGACTTTACCCTTAAACCCCAGGGAACCGTCATCAGTAGCAACCTGAACCCTAAAACCTTTTTTCTTGAATTCTTTGAAACAAAGCAGCCCATCCTTTGTCCGGGCGCCAATGATCACGCTGGTTTTTCCAGGATCAAGTATCTTGCTTAAGAATAAGATCGGAGCGATCCCCATGCCTCCGGCAACCAGGACGCTCTCCTGGTTTTTCCTTCCGGATGAAATATCAAAACCCTCGCCCAGCGGGCCGATCAGATCCAGGAACTCTCCGGGTTTTTTCAGCGCCAAGGCTTTTGTGCCTGGCCCAAGAACTTCATAAAGAAGTACAACTTTGTTTTTATCCGCATAATGGATGCTCAACGGCCGCCTTAATAAAGGCGCGCCTGTTTCATTTATCTTGATCTCAACAAACTGGCCCGGATAAGCGCCTCTGGCGATCCTTGCGGCAGACAATTCACAACGCCAGAAACGCGCCCCGACATTCTGATTGGAAATAATTTCAGCTTTTATTTGCAGCGGTTTCATCTCTTGCCTGCGTCCATTTATTTAATAATAACACTAACCCCACGAATAATATGATCGTGGCCAAAAGCCAACCGATATCATTAAGGCCGGCCCAGATACCTTCTGTGAAAATAACTTCCCTTGATTCTATTATTAAAACTACGAATAACAGCGCGCTGATTGAACCAATCTCTTTCTTAAACCAAACTAACTTGATCGGCAGGTAAGCGCTGATATCCAGCTCGATCAGGCTGGATAACTGCGGTAATAAGCGGGGGACTCTGCTACAATATTCCTTATAAGCGACAGGAAAGACCTTCTGAAGTTTACGCTCTTCCGCATAAATCAACAGTATGTAGCGGATAACAAAAACCAAGATAAAGATCGCGATCGCCCACCAGTTAAACAAGACCAGGACAACCCCTGAACCGATGAGCAATATGCCAAGGTACATCGGGTTACGCACCACCCTGTAAGGCCCTCCCTGGATAAGCGCCTGGCTATTCTGTGAATTTTCTGCCTTATACCCGCGGGCGGAAACCCGCAGGATCTGGCCGATGAGAATAAAGGCTATCCCCAGTATCTCTAAGCTTTCTGTCAATAAGCTCACCGGTTCGTTACGGAAGAAAATACGGGGGAATAAAACAACTATGATTGAAGCTACGAAAATAATGATCCCGTTGATCTTAAGACGTTTTTTCATGGGTTTCTTGACACTTTGGGCAGAAATAAGTGCCCCTGCCTGCTTGAGCGACCCTCTTGATTAAAGTTTTACATACAAAACATGGTTTACCGGCGCGGCCATAGACGCGATGATAAGCAACATATCCTCCGGGTTTACCGGAGAGGCGGAGATAATCATCAATACTTGAGCCGCCGTATTTTATGGCCATGCGCAGGATCTTATTCATCGCCATAAAAAGCGATTTTTTCTCCTGCACAGTTAGGCTCTGCGCTCTTTTTTCTGGATTGATGCGGGCGCGAAACAATATCTCGGCGGCATACAGGTTGCCGATGCCGCAGATAAAACCCTGGTCCATTAATAATGGTTTTATCTGAGATTTACATCCTGATAGCATATCCTTAAATCCGGCTAAAGTCAAATCAAACGGTTCTGGCCCAAGATTTTTGACAAAAGGCAGGCTTTGCCAATCCTTGACCAGGCGTAATTCTCCGAACAACCGCTGATCGTTAAAATCCAGGCCTTTGCCGCCGGAAAGGCTAAAAAAAACGCGGCTGGCCTTGTCTGTCCCTGGATAAACCAGCTGACCGGTCATCCTCAAATGTATAGTAAGGAATTTTTCTCCAGATAACTCTAAAACCAGCAATTTCCCCCGGCGCAAAACATCTTTTATTGTTGCGCCGCGCAAGCCCTTCTTAAATGCCTCTGGGGAAGGCTGGCGGATCACCCTGGGATCATGCACACTGACAGCTTTAATGCTTTTGCCCAGGATAGCCTTCTTAAGATCATTTTTGATTGTTTCTACTTCCGGTAATTCCGGCATATCCGTCCCTGGTTTACTGTGCCTGCAATTGTTTTTTTGCCTTCTTATGGTAACTTTGTAATGCTTCCACTTTCAACTTTTTCTTCAACAACACTTCCAGCGCGTTTGCCGTAGCCTGGCCGCCAAAAATAGTTGTAGTATAAGGAATATTATACAGGATAACTTGTGAACGTATCTTCACCTCATCCAGCCTGGGGATCCTCCCGGAAGTAGTATTGATCACCAGCTGTATCAGGCCGTCTTTCATAAGGTCGAGTATATTCGGCCTTCCCTCGGAGATCTTGGGCAATACTTTCACGGGGATATTGCATTGTTTGAATACTTCAGCCGTACCGCTGGAAGCGTAAATATGGAAACCGAGATTCTTAAGCTTCCTGGCCACGGCCACGGCATTCTTTTTATCCCGGTCGTGGACAGAGATAAACACATTGCCCTTTTTAGGAAGTTTCTGTCCGGCGGCAAGCTGGCTTTTAATAAAAGCCCTGCTGAAATCTTGATCCAGCCCCATTACTTCACCGGTAGATTTCATTTCCGGGCCAAGAATAATATCTACCCCGGGGAAACGGTTAAAGGGGAACACTGATTCTTTGATCGCCACATACGCGGGAACCACCTCTTTGGTAAATTTTAATTGCTTAAGTTTAGCCCCCAGCATGGCTTTCGTCGCTAATTTGGCAAGCGGCACGCCGATAACCTTGGAAACAAAAGGCACTGTACGCGACGCACGGGGATTGACCTCCAGGACATAGAGATCATCGCCTTTGACCGCATACTGCACATTCATAAGCCCGACGATCTTTAGTTTTTCAGCCATGCGCACACTCGCCTCCCTGATCTTCGCCAGCATCGGCCTGGAAAGAGTATATGAGGGGAGGCTCATCGCCGCATCGCCGCAATGCACCCCCGCCTGTTCAATATGCTCCATGATGCCTCCAATCACAAAATCCTTGCCATCGCCGATCAAATCCACATCCACTTCAATAGCGTCCTCAAGGAATTTATCAATCAGGATCGGATGCTCGCCGGAAACTTCCGCGGCCTCTTTGATGAATTTTTCCAATACCTGCTCATCAAAAACGATTTCCATCCCCCGGCCACCCAAAACATAGGACGGCCTGACCAAAACAGGATAGCCGAGCCTGGCGGCTATTTCCTTTGATTCGGGGAAAGTGAACGCCGTACCGCTTTCCGGCTGCAAAAGATGCAATTTATCCAGCATATGTTTAAAATGTTTGCGGTTTTCGGCAATATCAATACTCTCGGCGCTTGTGCCTAAAATTTTCACCCCTGCTTTACGTAAAGCAACTGCCAGGTTAAGCGGGGTCTGCCCTCCAAACTGCACGATCACCCCCATCGGCTTTTCCTGGTCAACGATATTCATTATGTCTTCAAAGGTAAGCGGCTCAAAATACAGCTTATCGGATGTATCATAATCCGTAGACACTGTCTCCGGGTTGCAATTTACCATGATGCTTTCATAGCCTTCTTCTTTTAAGGCGTAAGCGGCATGGCAGCAGCAGTAATCAAATTCTATGCCCTGTCCTATGCGGTTAGGCCCACCGCCCAAAATTATCACTTTCTCTTTCAACGCGTTTTCCCTTTCCTTATACCAACACCTGTTTTAAGTATTTTTTGGACAAGATCAACTGCTTCCTCGGGTGTTTCCGCCTTGATCACTCCCGGTATATCCCAGGATCTCAGGCTGATCACCGGTATAGCGAATTGCAGGCAGTAAGCTATTTCTGATAATGTGCCCGCTTCCCCGGGTAGCGCTACAACAACATCCGCGGATTTAACCACCAAAAGGTTCCTTGCCAGGCCCATTCCAGTAGGTATAACAATATCTACAAACTCATTTGCGTCTTTTTTATCATAAGTAGGTATAATGCCTATAGTTAAACCTCCGGCAGAGTTGAATCCTGAACAAACCGCCTTCATTGTTCCACTTAAACCGCCAGAAACAAGAGTATTAACCACTTTAACGAGTCTTTTGCCTAAATTATGGGCTAATTGCTCCACTTCCTTATTACACTCATGCCCACCGATCACTCCTACTATTTTCCTACGCATTTCATTACCTTCGTTTCCTGCTTTTAGCTATCAGGTCTTTGTCAAAAGACGCAAGGTCACCATAGATATTCCATATACGTAATTTCATATTTTCCCTGTGCTCAAACATATCATCCATTTCATCATTTAAGGCGCGCAGCTCTGCGGAGGTAATCTCCAATGGTTGATGCGCCAGATCTATCTGGCTGGCGGGGATACCTTTAAATTCATTCAGAAGTTCCGGGGTCAAGATCAACAACTGTATTTGAGTTCGGCCCTTATTAGTCCGGCTGATCTTTAAAGGATAAAATAAACTTTTACTTTTAAACCTGTACTGGATAGCCTGGTTTGTCTTTACCGCCTCGCTAAGGTTAATCACATCAAAAACAAACCACTTGAACCCCTCCCGGATATATTCCTCTATGGAATCTGTAAGCACCCGGGGGATCAGGGAGCCTGTTACGCCTTGTGCGATCAGATACCCTCGTACCCATTGCGTGAATTCAGCGGGTTCCAGGACATGCGCAACGGATATACTATGGACACCGATACGGTCATAGAAGGCGATTTCTCCTGCGGGTAACTCCTTAAATGATCCGCCTTTGCCCAGGCTTTTTGAGCCGTCAGCGCCACGCTCATCGCCAAGTTTTGAATTAATCAACCTAGTGGCCTTTATGAATATTTCCGGGTCGCTTTCCGCGACTTCCGGACGCGAAGGTAAAGGCAAAACCTCCAGGACGCTGGTCGGCTTGGACGCATACATATCCGTGGATAACACCAGGATCTCCTCTTTGCCATCCCAGGCGATCATTGCCTGCTGGCGCGGTTCAAAAATATCCACTCCTCTGGAGAATGCTATTGTGCCCCTGTCTGCGCGCGCAGGAGATACGCAGACCAGAAAAAACAAAACGCAAACAACCGGTAAGCTGTTTTTTCTGGCACAGATCAATGGGTTAGCCATATTCTCCTCTATTATATTTATTGCGCCTGGCAGGAATTGAACCTGCACCACCAGCTTCGGAGGCTAGTGCCCTATCCGTTGGGCCACAGGCGCATTAAAATTGCAGATTAATCTATCTCAAAATAAACTTAACTGTTGTTCTGCTGCGGGCGGTTTTTCTTTGTCCCCAAAGATCGAAATGACCCCATATTCTCCGTCAAAACCGGCCTGTATATCTACCTTGCCCTGGCGCACGCGCATCACCCCTTCAGCTACACGGGGCGGTAGGCCTTTTAAAAGCTGGGAGTCGCTGGCTTTCAACAGAATATCAAATTCTGTGCCGAACTTTGCGATATAACTTTGATACTCCCGCTCTACGACAACAGAGCCGCTGTTTACGCCGCGCGCTTCCGCAATAATCTCCAGTAACGGTATAAGGTTTTTATAACCGATCGCGTTGGCTGGCTTAAAGCCTTGGGGACGGTCAGCTAATCTTCCCACGCGGTTTGATACCCCCACAGTAACCGGTTTGCCGCATTTAGAGCACTTGCCATTATTCTTCTTCGTCTCTTCAGGGGACCAGCGGATACCGCAAAGCCTGTGCCCGTCGTAATGATATTTGCCTTCTTCGGGGAAAAATTCTATTGTATACAAAAATTTTGATTTATCCTTTGTTTTCAGCACCTCGCGGATAGCCGGATAGCTGAGCTCACAATTAAAAACATTCGCCTCCCTGCCGATCTTGGCGGGTGAATGCGAATCGCTGTTGGAGATCAGCGTGAACCTGTCTAAAGCGCTCACGCGCCAGTTCATCATTGGATCGCTGGAGAGGCCTGTCTCAAGGGCAAATATTTTTTCTGTCTGTTCCTCAAAGCAGTCCTCAATTTTATCAAAGCCGGACATGGAGCCAAAAACGCTAAACCAAGGCGTCCAGATGTGCCCGGGAACGAGGATCGCGTTCTCATCAATATCAAAAACGATGCGCGCCAACTCCGCCGCGTCCAGGCCGAGAATAGGCCGGCCATCGCTGGCTAAATTGCCGATCTTACTCAACCTCTCATTAATCTTATCCGTGGTTTTAAAAGAAGGAGAAAATATCAGGTTATGCACACGGTAGGTGCGGCCGCCTTTGGAATAGATGCTGCTTACTTCGGCAGTAAGCATAAAATATATCCCGGCGTATTTGAAAAGTCCGTTTGCGCAATCCTCCAGGTTATGTTTTAACTCCTCCAGCCACAAATGGTGCGTAAAGTCACCAGTGCCCATCAGCGTGATGCCTTTTAATTTTGCCCACTGGGCCAGGTGTTTGATATCCATATCCCGGCTTGTGGCGCGGGAGTACTTTGAATGAATATGTAAGTCCGCTATGAATTCCATTTATATACTATTTTACCGTTACAGATCGTATATTCGACTAACCCCTTGACCGTCCTGCCGATAAACGGAGAGTTCTTAGATTTTGAAACAATGCATTTTTTTTCGAGGATAAATTCCCTGTCCGCATCAACAATAACCATATCCGCGTCAGCACCGACGCTTAAGGTACCCTTATCGATCCCCAATACCTTTGCCGGGTTCAACGCTATTTTTGCAACCAACTCCGCCCAACCCAATACGTTTTTATCAACCAACTCCATGATGCTTACTACCAACCCGGACTCAAGGCCGATCTTGCCAAATTCGGCGCGCTCAAATTCAATATTTTTTTCATTCTCCGTGTGCGGCGCATGGTCCGAAGCAATAACGTCTATTGTGCCGTCCCTTAACCCCTGCTTAATCGCTAAAAGGTCCTCCTTGCTTCTTAACGGCGGGTTCATCTTCATATTGGTATCATACCCTAACACCGCGTCTTCGGTTAACGCAAAATAATGCGGTGCGGTCTCGCAGGTAACCTGCACGCCTTTTTTCTTAGCTTGAGCAATTATCTCTACCGACTCCTTGCAGCTGACATGGGCAATATGCACTGCTGCTTTTGATTTTTCTGCCAGCTGGATATCGCGCGCCACTCTTGTATACTCTGAGGCGTTAGATATGCCGCGCAACCCTAAGCGCGTAGAATTAAAACCCAGGTTGATTACTCCGTTAGCGGAAAGTTTTTTATCTTCACAATGGCAGATAACCGGTATAGCTGATTTCTTGGCTGCTTTCAATGCCTCAAACATCAAAACATCATCATCCACCGAGCAACCGTCGTCAGATATCGCATAAACGCCGTTCTTCTTGAGCGCTTCAATATTGCATAATTCTTTGCCCATCCGGCCCTTAGTAATTGCCCCGCAAATAAGCACGTTGACTTTCGCATCTTTAATTATTATCCTTTTTAACAACTCTATGTTCTCTGTGCAATCCATCGCCGGGTTAGTGTTGGGCATAGCTAAAACCGTAGTCACCCCGCCTTTAGCCGCTGCGGCAGTACCCGTCAAAACGGTTTCCTTGTCTTCCCTGCCCGGTTCACGTAAATGCACATGCATATCCACTATGCCGGGCATAATGACCTTTCCGGCGGCTTCGATTACCTCCTCTGCCGGGGCCGCGATGTTCTTATCAACCTGGGATATTTTATTGCCTTTGATTAAAATATCCATAACTGCATCAATCTTATTTGCCGGGTCTACCAGCCTGCCGCCTTTAATCAATATGCCCATTTAAACTTCCCTTGCTGTAGCAACTAAGAATAAAACCGCCATTCTTATTGCGATACCGTTAGTTACCTGTTCCAGAATCACCGAATTTGCGCCGTCGGCTACTTCGCTGGACATTTCGATCCCGCGATTGATCGGCCCGGGGTGCATTACCACTATGTTTTTCTTGGCTTTAGCCAGCCGCTCCTGCGTAATGCCGAAATTCTTAAAATACTCCAGCTGCTCCGGAAATGCCGTGTTTGTATCGCGTTCAAACTGCATGCGCAGGACGTTTACCGCGTCGGCGTGTTTTAATACTTCATCGATATCGCTGGAAACTTTGACCCCCATTTTTTCAATACCCGGAGGAAAAAGGATTTGCGGAGCGCAAACTGTCACTTTGGCCCCTAATTTAGTCAGCCCCCAGATATTAGAGCGCGCAACCCGCGAATGGGCGATATCACCGACAATAGCCATATTTAATCCACTGATCTTGCCCATTTTCTCGCGCAGCGTGAAGATATCCAAAAGCGCCTGGGTAGGATGCTCGTGCCATCCGTCACCGGCATTGACTACACTGATATCCAAAGCGCGCGCAAGCATATCCGCTGCCCCTGAACAATTATGGCGGATGACCACGATATCGGCTTTCAGTGCCTGGATATTCTTTCCAGTATCAATAAGAGTTTCCCCTTTGCGCACGCTTGAATTTTCTACGGCAATATTGATCACGTCTGCGCTTAGGCGTTTGGCGGCAACCTCAAAAGAAACCCTTGTCCTGGTAGAAGGCTCGTAAAACAGGTTCACGGCGGTCTTGCCGCGCAAAGCAGGGACTTTTTTGATCTCGCGGGTAGAAACCTCTTTGAATGAATCCGCGGTATCCAGGATCATCTCTATTTCTTCTCTGTTAAGGTACTCCAGCCCTAAAAGGTCTTTTCTTGTCCAGTTCATATTAGTCTTTGCCCACAATGACCACTTCATCCGCCGCGTCAGTTTCCTCCAGGCGCACTTCTACTGTCTCCTCGCAGGATGTAGGGATATTTTTACCTACAAAATCAGCACGGATAGGAAGTTCCCTGTGCCCTCGGTCAATTAAAACAGCCAATTGTATTGACCGCGGCCTGCCAAAATCAATCAAAGCATCCAGGGCAGCCCGGATCGTCCTGCCCGTGTAGAGGACATCATCAACCAGAATAAGATTTTTCTTATTGATGTCGAAGTCTATCTCTGTTTTACGCACTACCGGCCGGCCGCTTGCCAAAGCCAGGTCATCGCGGTAAAACGTGATATCCAGTGCTCCGGCGGCAATTACAGTACCTTCAATTTTTTTGATGCTTTCCGCAAGCCGAAGGGCAATATATACTCCCCGGTTGCGGATGCCCACAAGGCACAACCCTTCCGTACCCTTATTTTTTTCAATAATTTCATGGGCAATGCGCACGATTGCGCGAGCAACCGCCTCTTTATCCATAATTTTAGCTTTTATCTTCATAGGTTTATGCCTGCCTTAAGGTAAAAAAATACCCCTGGCCTGTCTGCCAAGGGGTTATATGTTATAAAACTCTCTTTTGCCATTTTATTTACCTTGCCAGCTTCTCATGAGCTGGGCTTAAAGGTCCTCTGTAATCTCAATAAAGATACCATCCAAATCGCTTTTTGTCAAGCTGAAATTAGCGATATTGGCAAGCCAAAAATGAACAAGGGGCGTCGCATTGTGAGGATATTTTGGCTGATAAACCTCAGAGCAGAGCGCCCCTTATTAGTCTTTACCGCGCAATGAGTTTTGGCTCTGTTGCCAAAGCTACGATATTATGCAACATTGGCCTTATTTGTACGGCTGAACGGCCTGATTCCAGCACAACCAGGATCTCTTTAAAAGCCGGTTCGGTTGGTAAAACCTCCTGCTCCTCTAACCTTAATATATCAGCAACCGAATCTAGCACTTTATCTATCTGCCGGTCAAAATCGTCTCTGCCGCAGCAGTTTTGCAAATATTCTTTGATCCTGCCTGCTGAAGGAATGATCCCGGCATCAAGCATTTTTTGTATCTGGAGCCATTCGGCATCCGGATGGAAATCCCCACGGTTCGCCGGCGGCAAGGCTTTAAGATTAAGGTTTCCGGCAGTTGACGCAGGTTGCCGGGCAATAGGCAGAACACGGAAATCAATACCGCCCTTAGAATCCTTTTGCCCTTGAGCCGGAGAAGAAGCGCCTTCTTTATATATTTTCTCCATTATATCGATAAGGTTGGCCAGGTTTTCCTGCGCAAGGTTCAAAGATTTAATTTCGCTGTCAGGCAAAGGCGTTTGTTTTGAACGGTTAAGCGCATCTTTATTCCGGGTAAAGCTATCTTTGGCCAGTTCTTCTGCCTCCTGCAGGATGCCCGGGTATTCGCTTGCCATTAACCTTAAAGCTTCTTCCTTAACATTGTCCTTTGCGCTCATAACCAATTCAATAAGCTGGCCGATAAACAGTTTCCACCCCTGCGCGGACCTTCTTTCCTTATCAGCTTCGATTATAATACCTCCTTGGTTTATCGCTTGCACATCGCCCAAAGGAGTGACAAAATACTGGAAATCGCCATCCAAAGCAAGGCCTGCGCCGGCCAACCGCAAATAAATATCTATGAATTCCTTCGCTGTCCGGGAGTTAATAAACTCTGGTACTTCATATGGAAAATCTCCGGGGACAATATCCATGACAATGCCTGACGCCTTATCTTTGTCTCTTAATATACCGTGCATCTCGGGGCCAAAACCTAATCTATAGACCTTCAGGCCATCGGCATACGCACCGACTAAATGACTATTCCTTGTTTCAATAGACGCGTTCTCCATGCTCATATCGGTTCTGACGGCAACCGGCCGGCCATCCTCTAAAAACCCTAACCTGTATACACTATCCCAGTCATTGTAAAAATTGTTCACCAGAAATATATCTACATCCGGCAATATAACGTCCGCTGTCTCTATCTCTTTTAACCTCGATGGGATATCGCCGGTGGTTTGCGGATTACGTAACCCTAAAAGCGTAGAATATCCATCAGGGAAATCTTCTTTGGCAAGCTTAGCCGTTTCCAGGAAAGTAAACGGCTTCTCTGTTTTCTTAAGATAGCCCTCTATCCCCGAACCTGTAATTTTATCCCGGTTGAATTTATGGTTTGTTTTGGAGAGAATCCCCTGGATAGATTGCGGGATAAACAAAGTTGGCACTGCGCTTGGAACGGTTAGATCTACCGCCAAAGCAGTATAGTTGAACGGATCTTGTACGAGTATCTTAAGGCCCATTCCTTGGGCCATATCCTCCCATTCACTTGGAGCCAGGTTTAATAATATGGATTTAGCCTTTGCCTGAAGATCCAAGGCCAGAAATTGAAACTCTGTCTGGCCTTGCGCGGAGAACTTGCCTTCCCCTAAATACAACAAGGTAATTTCTTTATTAGAAGATGAAACGATATCGCCTGTCTCAAGCTTACGGCCTTTATTCACTGTCTCAAGACTTGTCCCCGGGGCTTCCAACAACAGAGTGATCGTGCCTCTAATTTGGGAAAAAGTTTCTTCCCCGTTAAGTTCCGCCGTTTTATCGATCGGTTTGGCTGTTAATTCCTTGAGATTGGCTTCGGCAAGCTCTTTGTATTCTTCGCTAAAATTGGGATTTTCCCTGACAAACTCCCAGAAATTCATGGAAGAATCCTTGTTTATCTTCTGTTTAAAGGAATCCGGTATCACGGAATCCCCATCCAGGTCTTCTTTGATCAATTCCGCGAGTTTATCTGCGGCAAGTTCCTTTTTTGCCTGATCAAAATCCGGGCTTCCCAGGATAAACTCCCACATGCTCTTTAAAAAGGCCTTGTGGTATTTTGCAATATCTTCTTCCGAATCACCAACAGGGCCAGCTATGCCGAATTCCCCTCCTATATCCCTTAAATGATTAACCAGCTCTTTTACATATTGGAATTTACCGCGCACAAAATATGGATGAGGAGACTTATAGATATGCCCGATCACAGGCTGGAGATATTCAGACAGCATAACCTTGATGGGAACCGGCGAAGATGCGCCATGGACCCTGTCTTCCGCATGGTCCCCTGCGAGCTTATTAGTTGATATCTTCCAACTTATCCAATGTTGCGGCTGTAAATATAGCTTCCCGTTATAAACCGTAATGCCCGTGCCCTCGGACTTATCGCCTGAAGGATAAATAAACTTCGCCTTATCAATAATCCCTTTATCCATCAAAGCAGTAATAATATGCCTAATTGTCTCGGATTTCAAAATACCTTCCATTATGTACACCTGGCTATTCTCTAAATCCAGCCCCTGTAAAGAAGAAACTATTTGCTCCATGGATGTCTCTGAGTTCACATGTGCAAGATAATGCTGCCTTTTTTGCTGGTCAACAACCACAAGCGCTGCGCAGGTTGCAGCTCCCGTTGTGGCTAAAGGAACATCAATGGCAGCGGCCTTAAAATACCCTGGGGTAACAAAAATGCCCTGCGGCCCACCATAAGAAGCCGACACATTCACTTGCCTGGATTTATCCATGCGCGCTTTTGATAAATACTGGGGGGCTTCTAAGTAGTTTTGTAATTGCGATATGCGTTTAGAAAATGCCGATTCGGAAGGCCGCCCCAATAACCCGGATAGGTATACAGCGCCTTTATTCTCCAGTAATCCTCCTAATAAATCCGCGGGGTCATTAACACTCATAGAGTTAAGAAGTTGATTTTCCGCGCTTAAGCTGATTTTTAACGCTGTACCTGTAATATAGGTATCGTCCACCCCTATTAAAATTTGATTATACCCCGGGCTATATATGGCTTTCAGGGTGACTGGGCCGTATTTTGTCTGCGCGATTATATCCTTGCCTGCCGCCTGTTTATGCTGGACGGAGTTCAAGAAATCTTTGCCTAATACCGTTTCCAGGTCTTTACGGCCAGATACAGTATCAACTATCCGGATATTCTTGACGTTAACCGGCGAAGAGGCGCTTGGACCATTCTGCGCCTTGCTTTGGTCTATAAGCTTGCCTTGCTCTTTGTTGATTAACTCCATCATCCGGCCAAAACCACCCCATTGCTTTAACGCCTCAACTGCTTCAATATAGTTAAGATCCCCCCAAT
>Ga0265297_10005417_pt1 | contig 19506 bp, 18 predicted proteins | sample Munlanlwell13791_FD_192502 | JGI IMG/M metagenome (GOLD analysis project Ga0265297, IMG submission 192502) | Leachate microbial communities from a municipal landfill in Southern Ontario, Canada - Leachate well 137-91 | ecosystem: Engineered > Solid waste > Landfill > Unclassified | place...
CGGGCAGGAAATGATATAAAGGCTTTTTCTCTACAGGGTCAACCGCCCAGGAAATAAGTTTGCCATAATTATGGCTGTATAAAACTTGGCCCCTACTCTGCCTTACTTTACAAAAACCGAATTCCTGGTCACTGACCTGGCAATAATGGCTGCAGAGAAAACATTGCACTTGGCCTGGGTTTATTTTTTTATAAAACAGCGCTTCCTTCATATACGCAGATGATTAAAGTCATCCCGCTTAAAACATCTGGTCTTAAACCTTGTTTCTGTTTTAGCCGGCAGGTTCCGGTAGAGAATATCTGTTTGCGCATCAACGCCGGTATCGCAGTAAGAACAGCTGATCCGGCAACAAAGCCCGATCAGATCTTCATCAAGCTCACCACGCGCCAGGCTTGTTGGCCCGGCAAGGTCTTCGTTGGCATAGAAAAGATGGTCGCCTTTTGCAGCCAGTTCCAAAAGCCGCTTGTTTTCCTCTTCGCAGCGCCCGACGATAAGCTTGGCGTTCTGCGCTATCCTGAAGTGCCTGCCGATCTTCAATAACTCCAGGTTTCCTAAATTCAGCTCATCATGCGCGATAAGCTCTTTTAACCTTTTAGAGAACTCCGGGTCAGTAAGCAGGCAGCCGCCCGCGGGATTGCCATATTTCTTAATCCCCATCTGGCTGGCCAGCTCCATCTGCGGCCTGCGCATGCGGCCGCTGAATTTTAACAGCTTTTCCCTGTCCACCCACCCTTCTCTCTCCGCTAATGTAGGGGCAAGCAGGCCCGCGGAAAGCGGCCTTAATAAAAGGTCACCCAACCCGGAATGCTTTTTGATCAGTTCCAGGGATTGTTTGGTCTGGGACATCGGCCTTTGGCCGAGCACTTCTCCGCTGACTACAAAACTGGCTTTGAATTCAGGCAACAATTTCCTGGCCTTTGAGAACATGAGTATCTTGCAATCAATACAAGGATTCATATTGGCGCCAAACCCATAGCGCGGTTTACAGATAAGGGAAAGGAATTCATCCGCCAGGTCGATCTCGACAATGGGCATGTCAATATCCGCAAAAGTATCCTTAAAATTAAGCTTGCAACTAGGCAGTTTATAGTGCAGGCCGATGACCTGGATACCCTGAGCCCTTATTAGATTAGCCGCCAGAAGGCTATCCAGCCCACCGGAGACAAGCGCAATCGCGATCATTAGATTAACTATTGATGGAAGGGAATCACTCCGGCAAAAACGTTTTTGCCAGGATCATGAATAATATGCCCAGGAAAAAAGCTAAAAAAGCCGCCGTGGACCTGCGCAGGTCTTTCTCCCTGTGGATCTCCGGTATCAGGTCGCTGGCGGCGATATAAATAAAACCGCCGGCAGTAAGAGGAAGGATACAAGCGGAAAAACTACCGGAAATCTCAGACAAAAAGTAACCGATCAGCGCGCCCACTAAAGCGGTCAGCGCGGAAAGAAAATTACAGAGCAAAGCTTTCTTTTTGCTGAATCCGCCATAGACAAGCACGGCAAAATCGCCCATCTCCTGAGGTATCTCATGCAGGATAATCGCCACAGTAGTGACCAGCCCAAGCTTAAAAGAAACCACAAAACTTGCGGCAATGACTAAACCATCCATAAAATTATGCAGGCCATCGCCGACCAAGTTCAGGTAGGTGAAAGGATGTACCTGGCAGTTATCTTCGTGGCAGTGGCGCCAATGCAGGAAGCGCTCCATGACAAAAAACAAAGCGATCCCCAAGATCAGGTAATAGAATACGGAAATACTGTTATTTTCCTGAAGGGCTTCAGGCAACAAATGCAGGAAGGCGCCGCCGATCAACGCGCCGGCGGAGAAACCGATGAAGCAGAAAATAAGCTTATGCACAAGCTTATCGCTTATCGCCAAAGTAACGGCGCCGACAAGCGAAATAAAGCTCACTACTAATGTACTGATGACGATCCAGATCAGAACCATAGTAAGAGTTTATCCCAGGTTGGGTTTTCTGCCTTTATTGGCTTTCTTTGAACGCCAGTTTAATTTTCCTCTACGTTTTCTTTTTCCCATTTTAGTATTTGTAGTACTCCAACGGCACATTCTTGGCCAGGTAACGCAGGCCCTCGATTATGCAATCATGGATTACCGTATCCATCGGCGTACCCGTATATACCGATAACCCGTTCTTTAAAACCAGCCATCTGGGCAATTCTTGGCCCCTGTTCTTCAGCAGCGCGGAGGCCTGCGCACGGATGGTTTTTTGGCTGATCACCGCAGAGTTGGTCTTATCAGCGAGCCGCAGCTCAAGGCCCATGTTCGCCTTGTTCAAAGAAACACCCAGCAATCCGCCCATGAAAGAACCGCCCCAACTGCCGCCGCCTGCCAGGCCCGCTTTGCCGCCTGAGGCCTCGGGGTCAAATTTTGTCACCGAGATGTTCACGATCAAGTCTGCTTCAGCCTGCGCGACGATAATAAAACGGTTGCTTTGGACCAAAGCATTGATGAATATATCCCGCAGCGCAGAGCCCGTGTCTTTGCTGGCTCCGGCGGTTTTCATCTCAAAATCGGTGACTGCTACTTTAGCCTTTGGCCCGACATAATTCTCTAGCGGCTGGCCGACAAAGGTCTGGTCGATCTTCGGACGCTCCTTATTGGCGGCGCAGCCGATCAGGGCAAAAACCAGCAAAAAACAAAAAACGATTTTAATGCTTGTTCTCATACTTTTCCTATCCAATATATTACTGATTGCCATTACTGTCAAGAAAAACTCCCCTTACAGGATCTTCCTTAAATCATAGACGCGCCGGATGGTCAGGTAGGGACTGTGTTTGGCTATCTCCGCTTTGCTGCTTGAACCTGTGGTAACAAGTATTGTCCTGATCCGCGCGCGCTCACCGGCTAAAAGGTCGATGGTCATATCTCCCACATAGAGGGTTTGTTCAGGCTTCAGGCAGAACTTCCTCCGGATAATGTTTAAGATCTGCGGGTGCGGCTTACCTCGCTTTAATTTATCCGCGCAAAGCACATAATCAAAATATTTCCTCAATTTCAAAGCGCGCAGGATGATCAAAGAGAACCGCGTGGGCCGGTTACTGGCTACCGCCAGTTTATACCCCTTGGCTTTTAAATAAGCCAGGAGCTTGCCTACTCCCGGGTAAAGGCGGGCCTGCTTTTTAAGGCTTTCCTGATGGTGCCTGCGGTATAAACGCAGGCCAACGTTTAGATCTTCTTTTTCCAAAAACGGCTTTAAAAGAGAGCTATCCCCCCAGCCCACGGCCTTGCGGATAGACTCCATGCTCTCCGGCTGTTTGCCAAAATGCCGCATGACATGATTGAAACTTCCGGCTATCGCTTGGTAGGAATCAATCAACGTGCCATCAAGGTCAAAAATAACCAGCTTTACATCTTCTTTGGCTTTGAACATAAACTTTCAGAAAAAACTAAAGGCAGGGTTGTTTTACCCTGCCTTGAGTTCTCGGATAAATAATGATCTTTTTATTTGCCCGCCGGATCGGCTGCTTCCTGGGCGCCGCTGACTGCTAAAGCAGGGCTCTGCGCCGGCTGTTCTGATGCAATAGCAGCTGCCAGAGGGTCTGCTGCAACGGGTGCTTTTGCAGGAACTTCAGCGCTTGTTTCATCAGCCTGCGTAACAGGCTGGCTATCAGCTGGGGCTGTTTCAGGTAAAACCGCCTGGTCCGGAGAAACTTCGGCGCTGACCGCAGGCTCAACAGTAGCTTCGGCGCTGACAGTTTCCGGGGCAACCGCGTCCAACTTCTCTAAACTTATATTCTTGGCGATATTTTTATCCTCTGCAATCACGTAATCCACGCTTAAAACATCTTTTTCCTTGAGCTCGCCAATGGAATTTATGTTTTCGTAAGCCGTATTCTCATCCACGCTTAAAACAATGCTCTTTTCCTGGTCAGCCTCGTAATCCAGATACTTCAAAGTCAAGGTATTTGCCAAAGCATCCACGCTAGTAACTTCTCCCCAGACCCACTGGGTGTCGCTGCGTACGGCAGGCGCAATAATTGGATCAGCGGCCTGCTCGACAGGCGCTGGGGCAGTTGTCGCCTCTTCGGCCAAAGCCAGCGCCATCAAAGAAAAACCGGAAAAAATAGAGATAACTAAAACAAAGAAAGCTTTCTTTGCCATATGTGCCTCCTTAATATATTGCTAATACGCTACCACGTATCGGCTGCTTTGTCAAGCTACTCTAGATGGAGCGCCGTATACGTAAATAAAGTTTCTTATAGAGCGCTGCGCCAACAAAAATCTTTAACAGGTCACCGACGATAAAAGGCACAAATCCCAATAAGGCGGCTGCGCCTAAAGATATCCCCAGCGATAATTTCAGCCAAAGGGTTCCCGCAGCCAAAATGACGGCATCAGCCAATGATAATTTAGCGAAAACCACCCCCCAATGATCCTCTTTCTTGAGGCTGGCGCTGATTAAAGCCGCAGGGAGAAAACCCACGATATAACCTGCGGTAACCCCGTAAAAATAAAGCGCTCCGGCTGTATACCCTGTGAACAAAGGCACTCCCAGCAGGCCCAATAAAAGATAACCAGCTTGGCTGATAAATCCAAGTTTTCTGCCTAATAAAGCTCCGGAAAGCAGGACGAAAAACGTCTGCAAGGTCAGCGGGACCGGAGTAAACGGCAAAGGTATGCGCACAAAAGCGCCTAATCCAGTAAGCAAGATAAAACAGCTCACCGCTAAAACGCGCGATAATGTTTTATTTACCGCGACGGGCCTGCTCAATATCGTTTCCATTTTATCTCCTTAAATAAACGTAGTTAATGATCATGCCACTTTTTCTTTTATACAAAAATAAAGACGGATAAAAAGGGCTTTTTCTGCTCGCCGCTTTAAAAGCCCTTTTTATTTCTAAAATGCTGTTTACTCTTTAGCGATAGCTAACGTGATCACGCCGGCTAAGATAAAGAACGGACCGATGCAGCCCTTGATAAGCGCGATAAGTATACTCCACCATCTGATCATCGCCAGGCCCCCCAACAATAAAAAAACCAGGCCTAAAACAACCTTAAAAAGAGTAGCCAGGGCTTTTTTAAGATCAAAGCATTTCTGCGTGTCCGCCATATCCACACCTCCTTCTTTTTTGACGCGTTTATCCCGCAAGGAAAACTTCTTTATCAACCCGGTTTCTCTTAAGCGGGTTTACTTTTCCACCTGCGGTGGATCCAACCCCACTCCGCAGGATACTTGCGTATATAGCCCTCGATAATAGAGGTAAGTTTCTGTATATTCACCAGCACTGTTTCCCGCGGGCTGGCCTTCTCCTCCAGCTCTACCTCCGGCTCAAAAACTATTTTGTGCCGGTTATCAGGCTGGCGGATGATAAAACATACAAGCAGCGCGGCTTTGGTGCGTTGCGCTAAAACCACCGGCCCAGTAGCTGTAGCCGCTTTCTGCCCGAAGAAATCCACGAATACACCGCCGGTGCCGAAATTCTGGTCTATGGGGATAAAAATAAGCTCATTGTTACGCAAAACCTGGATAGTTTCATTCACGCAGGTATTACGCGGCTGGCTGTAAATAGTCCTTACCCCGTATTTGGCTCTTTTCTTGCGGAAGATCTCTTCCATCTTCGCGTCATGCATAGGCTTCATGATCCCGCCTGCCTTATACCCGCCTACGGCCAACCTTCCCAGAAGAAGCGGGAAATTGCCGAAATGAGCGCTGACCAGGATAACCCCGTTGCCTTTGGCCAGGGCATTATCCAGGTGCTCTTTACCGACGATACTGACCTTCTCTGCCAGAAGGTGCGGTTTGTCAAAAAAGAACATTAGCTCCACCGCGCCTTTAGCAATGTTCCTGAAACAATCTCTGGCTATCGTTTTGATCTCATCCGGAGACTTTTCAGCGCCAAAAGCAATCTCTAAACTCTCTAAAGCGATCTTCCTGTGTTTTGCCGCTAATCTATACGCCAGCGCAGCCGCATATTCGGCAAACACGTAAAGATAGTCCGCAGGAATAACCCTGACTATCAAAGAACATATATGTATACCCAGCCATGCGCCAAAACGGCTGAATACTTTACGGATTTTTTTTAAGTTCATAATCGGTCAATTTTAAGCAGATTATAACAAAGCAACTTGAAATTGCAAGTGAAAATTAAAACTTATAGCCGATCTTGCGCAATAGGGCCTTACGCCAGGCAATATCCGCCTCTGTCTCCACTTCTTTGCAAGATGCCCCGTCTATAACACCTAAGATACCGCGCCCGGAATCGGTCTGGGCGATGATTACCTCCGTGGGGTTGGCGCTGGCGCAGTAAATCGTGCAAACCTCAGGCAGGCACTTGATCGCGTTGAGCAGGTTGATCGGATAAGCCTGCTTGATAAAAATGATAAAGCTGTGCCCGGCGGCAATGGCCAAAGCATTCTCTGCCGCAAGCGCCTTAAGTGTTTCATCATTGCCCTCTACCCTTACCTTGGCGGCTCCGCTGGCTTCGCAGAAAGCCAGGCCGAACTTTACATCCGGCACGCTGCTTACAATAGCCTCATAAATATCCTCCACTGTCTTGATAAAATGGCTCTGCCCGAGGATAAAATTCAGGTCATCCTCTTTCTTTATCTTTACGCACTTAAATTCCAGCATCGCGTCTCCTTTCTACCGCCTGAAGCTTTACGCGCAGCGGCGCGCGGAAGGATAAAAACCTTATTTAACCCAGACCTTTCTGAAACCCGTGGCATCCACAGCCAATCTGCCCTTATATGACCTTAGCGCGGTTAAAATATAATCCGGGTCACCTAAAAGTTTAAGCGGGATCCTCAAAGTAAAAGTGTTCTTATCAAGCTTTAAAGAAACTCCCGGAGCGGATATCCTTTGGCCGCTGGAAAAAACCCTGTATCTGTTGCCACTGGTTATAACGCTTATCTTGGGCATCAAAGCGAACCTCGTGCGGCTGCTATAACCGAAAAGATACAGGCGCACCCCGAACAAGCGGCTGAATTTTCTTTGCTTCTCCACGTGCACAAGAAAATCATTATCCACGACAGCATAACTGACCTGCCCGGTATTGGCCGACGCAGGCTCAAGCGTATCGGTTTCAGTGATATCTTTGATCGTATCAGTTGAGTCTAAAAATACCGGCAAGCCTTGCTGGTCGGAGGACTGCGGCTTAAGCGTGATATCCGGGTAATCGCCGAACAATTCATTTTTCCTGGCAAAAGCCAACAGGTAAAAAGCGCTCACCTGGGTCTGACTTTTATAAGCAAGAATGGCGCGGTATTTATTCTGCAGCTCTTCGGAGGAAAGGTCCAGCTTAGACCACTTGATCTGGGAGCTCCAGAACCCTTCCGGAGGATAAAGGTTAAGCGCCGGATGATAATGCCTGGGCACAGGCCAGCCCAGCCAATGGATCAGGTAAGGGTAGAGCTTTGGTTCAGGTATCTGCCCCTTCAGGTCGCTTAAAGCCACTTTTAGGAAAAGATAAAATGATTTATGGTCCACATTGACGTCTGCCGGATGCGAAGAGAATATCCTGTTAGGCTTGTAATCAAGCAGCACTTTTTCCAAGTCGCTTAATATGCTCTCCCCCTGATAAGGCGCGCCATAAGAAAGGTCATTCTTGTAAGGCACGCTTGATATGCGGGTCAGCTTATCGCGGAATGGCTTCTTTGCCTGCCAATAGCGGCTGAAGATAGCGAAAGTGCCGAAATCCGGATAGCCTAAGAAGATCAGGTCGTTTTCCTTTAACCCCAGAAGCGCCATCGCCTTGATCGCTTCAGCCCTGCGCACCTGCCCCATATAAATAAACACTCCCTGCCTGACAGTAAGGCGTTTTTCATATACAATAAAAGCAAGTTCATTATGGTCGCCATTTGTAAGATAAAGTACTTTTACGCGCGCGCCGGCAGCCAGCGCCTGCTGGATTATCCCGGCGCAGCCAATACTTTCATCATCCGGGTGCGGCGCAAGGATCAAAATGCGCTCGCCTTTCTTGAACGGCTCGATACCGGATATCTGCTCTTTGATGAATGCGGGCGGTTCCTTGAGCGTAGCGCAGGCAGAAATACATAAAACAATAAGCGTGAGTAAAAATATTTTAATTTTCATGATCATGGCAGCCTCATCTGCTTAGACACGGTTACCGCCCTTTAATTTACCTGTTTTCTTGGATGCAGGAAGCACTGGATTATCCCACAGATAACGAACAATAAGCATAAATAAACAAAGTAATCGCCATAACGGTTATAAAATGTAGCCGGGCCCGCTGCAAAGTAAATATCCTCTGTTTTAAACCCCCGCACAAAGATCAACTTGCCTTTTTTGTTGACGCTGGAGACAATCCTGCCGGCGGGGCTGATAAAAGCGGAAATACCTGTGTTCGCCGCGCGCACAAGGTAAACTTTATTTTCCACTGCCCTGAACACAGAAGCAGCCAAATGCTGATAAGAAGCGCTGCTTTGCTTGTACCAGGCGTCATTGGTAATATTCACCAAAAATAACGCCCCCCTTTTTATGAATTCCCTGGAAAGCTCCGGGAAAAGGTCCTCAAAACAGATCAACACGCCGAATTTTGCAGGCTTTTCAAATATCGTATACTCCTTGCCGGGGCTGATATCCCCGATAGGGGCAATTCCCTCCAGAAAGGGAAATAAGTTTTTCAGCGGCACATATTCGCCGAAAGGCACCAGGTGTAACTTATGATATACCCCCTTCAGCCGCCCATCCTGGCCAACAAACAGCGCGCTGTTAAAATACTCCCCCTCTATCCGGGAAACCGCGCCTAAAAGCAAGTTGCCCTTGGCCACTTTGGGCAGGGCAAAAATATCCTCAAATAGTTTACTGTCTTTGCCGAACAAACCAGGGGCTGCGGCTTCCGGCCAGATGATCAACTCCGGCGCCTCTAAAGAAGCCTCTTGCGTTAAATCTTGATAGCTTTGCGTGATAAACCCGGCCGCGTATTCATCCCATTTAAGCTCCTGGGGGATATCCGCCTGGATCACGCAGATTTTGGCTTTCTCCGTTGCTTGGCGCATCAACCCGTCAGCCTGGCCTAACCGTATATATCCGTAAAACAAACAGCATAAAACAATAACCGCCGGGATGATCAAGCCAAAGAATGCCTGCTTGCGGGCCCTGGTTAAAGCAAGATACAAGGAATAATTCACCAGGATGATCAAAAACGATATTCCCCAAGCACCGCTAAGATCGGCTATCTGGATCAGGGGCAGGTTACTATATTGTGAATGCGCCAAAACCGCCCAGGGAAAACCCGTAAACAAATAACTGCGCAAATACTCCAGGCACACCCAGAGGCTGGGGATAAGCAACAGCCTGCCGGTAACACAACGCTGCGATATCAAAGAGAAGAATGCTGCGAAGATGCCGGAATAGACGGACAAATAGATGATCAAAATAACCGTGCCTGGCAAAGTGACGTGCACGAGCCAATATATGGTAAATGACCAAAAAACAAAACCCCAGGAAAAACCGGCTAAAAACGCCTTGGCTTTGTTTTGATTATTTAAAACAAGGAAGAAGGGCATAAAACCAAACCAGGCGAGTATCCAGGCATTGAAGCTGGAAAAAGATAACGCCACAAGCAAGGCGCTTAAAACAACAGGCATCAAGAATTTGATCAACCGCAGCATTTTTTATATTTTTTCCCGGAACCACAGGGGCAAGGATCATTCCGGCCGACTTTTTGCTGCGCTTTCTGCGCAGGTTTTGCAGCCGGACTGTTTAAGATGCTGGAGGCAGAAGGCGTAACCGAAGAAGCTGGCTGTATCTGGTTTAACTGTTCCGCCTCAGGGTGCAATAATTGCGTAGGCAAAGCACTAAACACCCCGCGGAATTTTTCCTCTTTTGCCTGTTGCAGCTTAAAGACGGTTTCCACCGCTTCTTCCTCTATCGCGCTGACCATCTGGCTGAACATCCCGAAAGCCTCCCGCTTATATTCCACTAACGGGTCGCGCTGGCCATAGGCGCGCAGGCCGATGCCTTCACGCAGGCTGTCCATAGCGTAAAGATGGTCCTTCCATTTAGCGTCAATGATCTGTAAAAACACCATACGCTCCAGGTGCCTTAAGGTATCGGCGCCAAAAGCTTTTTCTTTTTCCGCATATAAAGCAAGGATGCTTTCCCGGATACGTTCCCCGGCTTCTTCAGGCGACAGATCCTTAAACCCTGCGCTGTCTAACCCCAGGCCAAATTTTGAATTTACAGCTTCAATCAAGCCGGCTGTTTGCGCCTGCTGCTCTTCTAGCACAGAATGAGTGTACACCTGCAGGCAGTCATCGGCCATTCTGGAGATGATCGAGAGGATATTTTCTTTCAGCGAGAAACCTTCCAGGATCTGCCGGCGCTGGCCATAGATGATCTCTCTCTGCTTGTTCATTACATTGTCGTACTCTAAAAGCTGTTTCCTGATCTCAAAGTTATGCTGCTCCACCCTTCTCTGAGCCACTTCTATGGAACCGGTAACCCAGGGATGTTCGATCACCTGGCCTTCCTCCAAACCTAATTTCTCCATCAGCCCGATGATCCTCTCTGAGCCGAAAAGCCGCATAAGGTCATCGGATAAAGAGACATAAAATCTTGAGGAACCCGGGTCGCCCTGCCGGCCGCTGCGGCCGCGTAACTGGTTATCGATACGCCGTGCCTCATGGCGCTCCGTGCCCAAAACATGCAAACCGCCTGCTTCTACCACTTTTTTATGCTCGGCGGCGGTTTCTATTTTATATTTCTCCAGTATTTTTTTATACTCTTGGGCATAGTTGGAGTCTTCAGGCTTTAACTTCTGCCGGATAAGGTTTTTCGCCATGAACTCCGGATTACCGCCGAGTAAAATATCCGTGCCGCGGCCAGCCATATTTGTGGCGATGGTCACCGCTTTGAACCTGCCGGCCTGGGCGATGATCTGCGCTTCCATCTCATGGTATTTGGCGTTTAAAACCTGATGGGTTATCCCCCGGCGCTTAAGCATCTCGGAAAGCAATTCGCTTTTATCTATGGTGATCGTGCCTACTAAAACGGGTGTGCCCTGCTGGTGTAAAGCGGCGATCTCTTCCACCACGGCGTTAAGTTTTTCTTTCTCCGTCTTATAGATCCTGTCGGCGTAATTCTTGCGGATCAACGCCCGGTTAGTCGGCAGCACCACGACATCCAGCTGATAAATACTCTTAAATTCATTGCTCTCGGTAAAAGCCGTGCCGGTCATCCCGGAAAGCTTTTCATACATGCGGAAATAATTCTGAAAGGTGATCGTGGCCAGCGTCTGGTTCTCCCTCTCGATCTTTAAGCCTTCCTTGGATTCTACCGCCTGGTGCAAACCGTCCGACCAGCGGCGGCCGGGCATAAGCCTGCCGGTAAATTCATCGACAATGATCACCTGGCCGTCCTTGATAACATAATCTACGTCGCGCTCAAAGAATTCTTTCGCCCGCAAAGCCTGGATCGTATGATGCCTGTACTCGATGGCCTCCAAGGTGTGCAGCGAATCAACCCCCCAGGCCTTTGCTGCTTTAACCTCCCCTTCCTCGGTAAGGGAGATGGTCTGGGCTTTTTCATCGGCTTTATAATCAAAACCCTTGGCTAAATCCAGGCCTTTATACTTAGCGTTGATCTCGTCGTTTTCCGTGACGCGCCGGCCGTTTAACTGCTCGACTATTTTTTTAGCGGTATAATATTTATCCGTGGACTCCTCCGCCGGCCCGGAGATGATCAGCGGCGTACGCGCCTCGTCGATCAAAATGGAATCCACTTCATCAACGACCGCAAAATAGAAGCCTCTCTGCACGAGCTCACCTTTGGAATATTTCATATTGTCGCGCAGATAATCAAAACCAAATTCATTGTTCGTGCCGTAAGTGATATCGCAAGCATAGGCTGCGGCGCGCTCTTCATCCGGCATATCATGCTGGATCACTCCCACGCTAAGCCCGAGGAATTCATAGACCGGCCCCATCCAGCTGCTGTCGCGCCGGGCAAGGTAATCATTGACCGTGATGATATGCACGCCTTTGCCCAGGAGGGCATTCAAATAGGCCGGTAAAGTCGCTACCAGGGTCTTGCCTTCTCCAGTAGACATCTCCGCGATACGGCCTTCGTGCAGTATGACTCCCCCGGCGATCTGCACATCAAAATGCCTCAAGCCTATGGTACGCCTGGCGGCTTCGCGCACAACGGCGAATGCCTCCGGCAGTATATCGGCGAATATCCTATTACGCACTCCTCTTAATTTTTCCTTTATTTTTTCCTTCTCTTCGGGCATGGCAACAAGAAGCATCTGCTCATGCAGTTCCTCAATCTGGCCTGCCCACTGAGCATCTTTAGCAGCGATATGCTGGCTGAATTCATCTTTTTTATTCCTTAACTCGATATCGGAAAGTGCAGAAACCTGGGATTCCAAAGCATTAACCTGATCCACAATACGGCTGGCCTCCACCATCTTGTTCATCGATGGATTAGGCATATCCGGATGCAATACGATATTTACACGCGGATACCTCTTTTTGATCGCCGCCTGTTTACTCTTCAGAATGACATTTTTGATCAACCCCAGCATATTTTCCTTTTTTTAACCTGCACTGAACTTTAAGAACGCTTCGATGAATTCATCAAGCTTGCCCTCTAAAACGCCTTGCGCGTCCCCTGTCTCAAACTCCGTGCGGTGGTCTTTAACCAGATTATATGGATGTAAAACATAAGAGCGGATCTGGCTGCCCCATTCAATCTTTTTCTTTTCAGAACCAAACTGTTTTAAGAACTCATCCTCTTGTTTCTGCCTCTCCAGCTGAAAGATCCTCGCCTTCAGGATCTTCAGGGCGCTCTCTTTATTCTGATGCTGCGAACGCTCATTCTGGCATTGCGCCACGATCCCTGTGGGGATGTGCGTAATGCGTACAGCTGAATCAGTGGTATTCACGCTTTGGCCTCCGGCGCCTTTGGAGCGGTAGACATCAATGCGCAGGTCCTTCTCTTCCAAAGCTATATCCAGGTCGTCATCCACCTCAGGCATAACGTCAATTGAAGCAAACGAGGTATGCCTGCGCTTTGCTGCGTCAAAGGGCGATATACGCACTAACCTGTGCACGCCGCGTTCAGCCTTCAGGTAACCGTAGGCGTAAGGGCCCTCAATAAGAGCGGTGATATTTTTTATCCCCGCTTCTTCACCCGGTAAAGTATCCAGTATCCTGACTTCCCATCCGCGGCTTTGCGCAAACCTGCTGTACATGCGAAAAAGCATCCCCGCCCAATCGCAGGATTCGGTGCCGCCGGCCCCGGCGTTTACGCTGATTATCGCGCTGTTCTTATCCAGTTTACCGCCGAGAAGGGTTTTAAACTCAAGCTCTTCAAGCTGCGCGGCCAAAACAACGGCAGAACGCTCTACCTCCAGGGCGAGATCTTTATCTTCGGGTTTTAACAAAGGCAGGATTTCCTGCAACTCCTGGTGTTTTTTATAAGCCAAATCCCAGGGCTCAACGATTATCTTAAAACTCTTTAATTCCTTGACGATTTTTGTCGCCTCTTCGCCATTATCCCAGAAGCCTGCCTGGGACATGCGCTCAGAGAGAAGATTGATCTTTTCTTTAAGGTTATCAACGTCAAAGATAACCTCTTAAGTTTTCAATGCGCACGCCTAAATCAGAGACTTTCTTCTGCATATCTTCCAACATGATTTCTCCTTCGTATTTTATGTTTTCTTGATCCCGCGCAAAGCCAGGGAAAATTCGTCGCGGTTATCCGCGGCGTCCAAAGCAGCTTCCTCGGTGATCAGGCCATCGCGCACAAGCTTGATCAATGACTGGGTAAACGACTGCATACCGAAAATAGCGCCCTCCTCAATGAACTGGGGGATCTCCCATACTTTGCCGTCGCGTATCAGGCGGCTTATCGTCGGCGTCAAAATCATCGCTTCATAGGCAGGCACGCGGCCATTTCCATCCTTGCGCGCGACAAGCCTTAAGGAGATGACCCCTTTGAGCAGGTTGGCCAGCTGATTCCTCACTTCCTGGTGCTGGTGCGGCGGGAAAAGATTGATCAATCTTTCCACGGTTTGCGAAGCGTTGATCGTATGCAGCGTGCTTAAAACCAGGACACCGGTTTCCGCCGCGGTCAAGGCGCTGGAAACCGTCGTGTAATCGCAGATATTGCCGATAAAGATCACATCCGGGCTCTGCAGGGTAAATGATCGTAAGGCGGCGCCGTAGCTGGTTACATCCAGGCCAAGTTCTCTCTGGTTGATCAGCGATTCTTTATCCTTAAAGGTAAACTCGATCGGTTCTTCTACGGTAAGTATATGTTTGCGGCTGTTTGAATTTATCTGGTCGACCATGCTGGCGATCGTCGTAGATTTTCCGCTGCCCATACTGCCGGTAAGTAAAACCATGCCGCGGGTCTCCGAAGAAAGCTTTTTTAAAAGTTCCGCCGGCAGGCCAAGCTCTTCAAAAGAAGATATTTCGCTGCGCACATTCCTGATCACGATGGAAGGCCAGTTCCTCTGCAGGAATATGCTCACCCTGAACCTGTGGCCTGTTTCCTTGAGATAAACGGCAAAATCCACATCAGCATTCTTCTGGAATATCTCTTTTTGCCTGGGATTGGTCAATTCATCGGTAGCCTGGACAAGGTCTTCTACGCTTAACACCCTGTCGCCTGCGGGAATGATATTGCCGTCGATCTTTAACCGCGGTATGCCGCCGGCGCGGTAAAATAGGTCAGATGCGCCTTTAGCAACCATCTCCATCATCAGATTCTTTATACCCATTGTCCTCTCCGATTATATTTTTTGTTTATTATATCACTTTATCCCTTTTTGAGTAGGATTAAATTCCATATATTTCCCCAATAATAGCCTGGTTTGGGCATCTAAAGCGGGCGTAGAACCCAGGACCAATATGATAAAAGGCACGCTGAACCACTCTAATACCATCAGGATGTTTTTTAACCGGCTTACCCCTTTAGGCCGCGGCGGTAATATCGACCTGCTTAAAACGATCCAGATAAAACTGGTAAACAAAGTAGCGTTCACCAAAAGCCCCGTGATCTTAGGCAGGTTATAACCAATGGCCATCTGGTTGAAGAAATGCCCCCCGAAGAACAAGGGCAGCGGGCCGATCAATACCAGGATCACTGCCCAGACAGCCCAGGTAACATGGCTTTCCAAAAGCTGCCCTGCCCGGCGCAGTTTTACGAACCAGCGTATCCGGCTGCCGCTTAAGAACCGGCTGACCAGAAAAGGAAAGTTCTCTACCCCCCATGCCCACCTTCTTTTTTGCTTATACTGCACGGCCATGGTCTTAAAGATATTGCTGGAATAAGCTACATCCATGGAAACAGTAATATACAGCGGGACAACTTTGTAAGCGCCGTTATAAAATAAGAACGCCTTCCAGTAGATCACCGAATCATCGGAGATCATATCCACCGGCCAGTAATCGATCTCCACCAGCGTCTTAAAACTCATGCTGTGGCTGGAGAATGTGACGAACTTTTCCAGCCGCATGCTTTCGATCATCTGGCAGAATGAAGCGCTGATCTCGACTATCCGCGCAAATGACGGCGCCTGCCATATATTATTGTTATAAACCGGCATCGGCTGATAACTTGCCTGGTGCGGCTTATCCAGCGTAAGAAAACTATAACTTAAACAGCCGAAATACTCCGGTTCAACGCAGGTATCGGCGTCGAAACAGGAGATGATCACTGACGCATGATCAATGCCCCGCTGGTCAACCATCTTCCTGGCGAATTTACCTCCCCAGGTGGCATTGGCGCCTTTGGTGCGGCTTTCATTCGGCAGGCCGTCGGGATGAAAGGTAGCGACGCAGGCAGAAAATACATTGGCAAATTCCTTCTCCAGCTTTAGGGCAGTCTCATGGCAGCGCGGGTTTCTTTCCTCAAAGGTCAGCACAACAATGATCTTATCTTTGGGGTAATGGCTTTTTTTCAACGCCTCCAGGGAAGGGCGCAGGACTTCCGGGCCTTCATTATATACGGGGAATAAAACAAGCTGGTATAGCTTCTCCCATTTACCCGGCGGCTTAAGTTCCCGGCAGGCCTTAAGCCAATCCTTGTCTTTTTCACTGGCCAGCTTGTGGCGCGCTAGAACTAAAAGCATGGTCAGGTAAGTTGTGCGGATGATCCAGTAGAAATCAAAAATAATGATAAAGATTGCGCAGGCCACAGGCTTTAAAAACGCCAATAGCACAAGCGCGATGATCAAGCCCCAGGAGATACCTCCGGGGATCACTTCCAATAACCTGCGGCAGGGAAACTTTTTATTCATCGGTTTTATATTTAAGCGGCATATTCAAAATATACAACTCCGGGCTGATCGCGAGTTTATACAGGTTCCTGCATCCGGCGGCCAGGCCGATCTCCAGCGGGCAGGTAAAATAGAGCAAGTCGCGCTTATCGTCATAGGAGGCCTTGATCGAATCGTTTTTCAACCTGACCAGGCTTACCCGGGAGGATTGCGCCCGGGCCTCCGCTACCTCAATATTTTTATTCGTCACAACTACCAGATGATAGTTATCAGAGTGCCAGAATACCTGGATCACCTTGCTTTTGGGATAATCCAAAAACACCGGGGAATCAGAGTAGGCGTAAATATCCGGCGATTCAAGAAAAACAATGGCGATCTGATGGGCGTTAAAAAGAAAAAGCTTGGTCTGGTCTGCGGAAATATCCCAGCCCTGGATGCCTGAGAAATTCTCCGGCAAAACAGCGACATCGCGAGGGTTATTGCCGTTAGTATCAGACCTGTAAACCACGCTTTCATCCTCATCCAGGTAATAGACTACGCCTTTTTCAGGATACAACCGGAAGGAAGAAACGCTATCCTGGTTAAGCTGTTTAAACTCCGGCCGCAGCGGAAAAAGGATCACTTTATCTATCCGGCTGACTTTTCCTGCCTCCACCTCCACATCGGAGCTCCAGGTAAAGTAATCTTTCATTTCCAGGCGGATCTTATAAGTACCGGGAATAAGTTCATGGATGCTCGCAGGGGTTTTTTCATTGAACAGCTTTTTATTGACATAAATGCTTGCGCCTTCCGGTTGGGTCTTCAAAAAGATCAGGCCGGTTTTCGTGAACTTGAAGGTATGCGGGTTGAATTTGTAGCCTAGCGCAAACGTCAATATAATCGGCAGGCCAGCTAAAAATACCAGCACGCTTAAATAAAACAACACTGCCCTTATTCTTTGGAAGATAAACATTCCACTAACCTCTTTTCCAACTTTAATAAGGCTATTTTTCTCTTGGCTCCATAAGCATAGCCGCCTGGCTCTGCGTTATCTTTGACCACGCGGTGGCATGGAATGATCAAAGGATAAGGGTTGCGCTTTAAGGCCTGGCCGACTGCTCGGCTGGCTCCGGGTGAACCGGCGCGCCTGGCTACCCACTTATAGCTGCGCACCTGGCCCAGGGGTATCCTGGAAACAACCCGGTAAACGCGCTTTGTGAAATCGTTCATCTGCCGATTAGCTTCTTTCTGCGCAAAATATGATGATAACTTACCGCGAACCTGTGCGCTTCATCGCGGATCCTGCGGATGAGGTTCAAAGCCGCGGTATCCGAGCCGAATTTAATAGCGTTACCCCTGCCCACAATGTAAATATTTTCCTCTTTCTTGGCAATACTTATTAAAGGGATAAAGAGCCCAAGCCCTTTGAGCTGCCGCTGGGCGGTAAGCAAATGCCCTTTCCCTCCGTCGATCAATATAAGGTCGGGCAACTGCGCCTGTTCCTTAAGCAGCCGGCTATAACGCCTGCGCACAACTTCAGCCAGCATACTATAATCATCCGGCCCCTGCACACTCCTGATACGGAACCTGCGGTAATTATTCTTATCCGGCCTGCCGTCAATAAAACTGACCATTGAACCTACCGCCTGGCGGCCGGAGATGTTGGATATATCAAAACCTTCTATCCGGCGGGGGGTTTTCTTTAGGCCTAAAAGGCTTTTAAGCATATCCTCTGCCTGTGAGTATCCGCCGCCGGAAGTATAGTGGCTTTTTGCCAAAACAGCCAGAGAATCCAGCTGGTCGCGAATAAGCGCCGCTGCCTCAAAATCAAGTTTCTTTGATTTCTCCTGCATAGAAAACTCAAGCTTCCTGATCAAAGGATTGATCTTGCCCTGCAGAACAAGCGCAATATTCTTAATCGTTTCAGCGTATTCTTCCGGGGTTATTTTCCGGCCGCAGGGTGCCGGGCAAAGCCTGATCTTATAATATATACAGGGTTTTGCGGGTAATACTGGGCATGAACGGAAAGGAAAACTCCTGCGCACAGCCCTTAAAGCAGCCTTAAGCAGCTTGGCGTTTGTATACGGGCCAAGCAGGCTGCCGGGCTGGCCTTTTGAGCGCGTCAGATATATGCGGGGGAATTCCTCCTGCGTGATACAAAGATAAGGAAAACTTTTGTCATCGCGCAGAAGAACGTTGTAGCGCGGCTGCAGGTCATGCCCAAGGCCGGCTTCAAGCAGTAAAGCCATGGTTTCTGTAGCGGTATTCCTGTAACGGATATCCGCCACCCTTGCCATCAACGCTTTTGTTTTATCTGAAAGGTCGCCTCTAAAATAACTGCTCAGGCGCTTCCTTAAAGATTTGGCCTTGCCGACATAGATCACCGCGCCTTTTGCATCCGACATAAGATAAACGCCCGGCGCAGCGGGTGCCAAAGCAGCTTTGTTCTTCAGGGCGCTATCCTTCTGCATAAGTTTGTCCTTTGGCTTTTTAAACTTTGGGGCGCATCAGCCAGTTTTTTACCTGCCGCATCTCTTCAACCTTGCAAACAAAACAGAAAAAGATATAAGCCAGGAATCCTGAACCCATGGCCCAGAATAAATTCAACGCCTTGTTCACCAGAAAAACCACCAGGCCCATGGCTAAAGAAGCCGCCAGAATGCGGAAAAATGAATCCCAGATCAGCTTCTGCTGAAAAACTCCCAGCCGTTTTTGTAAAATAAAAAACAATATGCAAAAACCGCTTATCCCGGATAAAGAAGTGGCCAAAGCCAGGCCGGCGGACTTAAGCGGAAACATAAGCGCAGCATTTAAAATAACGTTGATCACCAGGGCGATAACAGCGACTTTGGTAGTGGTCAATGTGTCCTTCAGCGCGAAAAAACATGATTGCAGTATTTTTGTTCCACCATAGGCAGTAAGGCCTATGCTGTAAAAAAAGAGCGCCTGCGCGGTAAGCAGCCCGCTATGAACATCGAATTTACCGCCCCAGAAAAAAGTAAAGATCAAAGCGCGGGCAAGGACCATATAGGCCACGGTCGCCGGGACCAGGACAAAGAAAACCATGCGCAATGCCCAGGAAAATGTTGCTTTCAGTTCTTTAAGATCGGGCTCAAGCGCCTGTTGGGATAAAGTGGGCAAGACCGCCTGGGATATGGCGTTGCTGAATATGCCTAAAGGGAACTGGATCAGTCGGTAAGCAAAATAAAGCACGGCCACTGCGCCGTCTCCGACGACCCAGGCTAAAGAGGCGAATATGGAATCTGCAAAATTGTTCAACTGGTATATCCCTGAACTGAAAACGCGCGGGACCAT
>Ga0265297_10005419_pt1 | contig 19501 bp, 17 predicted proteins | sample Munlanlwell13791_FD_192502 | JGI IMG/M metagenome (GOLD analysis project Ga0265297, IMG submission 192502) | Leachate microbial communities from a municipal landfill in Southern Ontario, Canada - Leachate well 137-91 | ecosystem: Engineered > Solid waste > Landfill > Unclassified | place...
CAGTATCAAGGCTGATTACCTCTGCGCTCACCGGGCCGCTGACTAACGCGCAGATTTCCTTTAATAAATCAACCGCCGCCCTGTTCTCCCTGGCAATGAGGCTGGGATTTGTGGTCACGCCGTCTATAACCCCAAGGCTGCCAGCCTCTTTTATCTCTTTAAGATTTGCGGTATCTATAAATAATTTCATACTAACTGTTGAGCTTTACTAAAATTGCTGCGCCAATCAGGCCTGCATCATTACCTAATTTTGCCTTAAATATTCTTACTTGTTTTGCCTGTACGCTCATTGCCTGTTCGTTAATTAACTTCTTTACCCTGTCTAATAATACCCTGCCGGCATTGGCAACTCCGCCGCCTATAATTATGGCATCTAAATTAAGTAAATTGACTGCACCGCAGAGCGCCAAGCCCAGGCGCCTTGCTACTTTGGACCAGGTATTTAAAGCCAGCCTGTTGTGCCTTTTTGCCAAGAGGCTCAATTCCTCCAGGGAAATGTCCCGCCTGAAAAGTCTCCTGGCTTCTTGTATAATCCTGCTATTTCCTATGTATGCCTCTAAACATCCCCTGGCCCCGCAATTGCAACGGGCCCCTTCTTCATTAATAGGCACGTGGCCTATTTCTCCAGCGGCGTTACTGCTTCCGCGATAAAGACTTCCATTAATAATCAAACCGCCGCCTACCCCTGTTCCCAGTGTAATACATAATGAATTTTTAAACCCGCGCGCCGCTCCCAATTTATATTCCGCCAGAGTCATAAGATTTGCGTCATTGTCAAGAAAAATGGGCAGCCTTAATCTTTTGCTTAATATTTTCTTAAGCCTTACTTCTTTCCACCCGGGTATGTTTGGAAAAAAGTGCACTATGCCGTTCTTCTCATCCACCGGGCCCGGCAGGCCTAAACCAATACCTAAAATATCGCTTCTTTTAAGGCCCCTGGCCTCTAAAATCGTATTCACGCAGGTTACGATAGCTGAAATCAGGCTTTCTTTCCTGAAGAATTTTCGCGTCCTTAATATCTCTTTATGAATAATTTTAAAATCCAGATTCAGTAGGCCAAGCTTTAAGTTTGTGCCCCCCAAATCAACTGCGATGATAAATTTTTTACTCATTAGCGTTGTATTCTATATTAAAAACATTTTAATTGCAAGAGATAATCTTATTTTGTGGGATTAAAGACGCGGACCTGATTCCTGCCTGCCTCCTTAGCAATATATAGGGCTTCATCTCCCCTTTCAATAAGCCCCTGGATATCCGGGGAATCATCCGGGAATGTAGCTAAGCCTATGCTAACCGTAATCTTCAAATCCTCGTCATAGGCCCTGATAGATTTAGATTCTATCGCCTGCCTGATACGTTCTGCGGCAAAACCTGCCTTCTCTTTATCTGTTTCGGTTAAAACAATTGATAATTCTTCGCCGCCGTATCTACCCATAAAATCCACTTGCCTTATGTTTTCTTTGATCGCCTTGGTTACTTCCCTCAGGATGACATCGCCTACGAGATGGCCATAGTGGTCATTGTATTTTTTGAAATAATCTAAATCTACTATAAGGAAAGAAAAACAGTATTTAAGTTTCTTTGAGCGCTCCAATTCCTCATTGCATCTGTCTAAAAAATGCCTGCGGTTAAATACTTGAGTCAGGCCGTCGGTAATGGTAAGCTCCTGAACCCTCTGGTAGAGAACCGCCCGCTTAATCCCTGAGACAAACTGTGAAGCCAGAATGAGAAATTTTTCTTTGCCTTCCTTTTCAATACCTGTGGCTGCCAAATACCCTATCGGCTTATCCTGTATCTTTATCGGCAGTACGGTATAATTTTTATACCGCCAAAGCTCTGCTTCATCCTTTATGTATCTGCAATCTTCTACTTCAATGTACCTGGCTATATTATCCTTAAAAATAGTAAATATCTTGTCTTCGCGCAGGGTCTTGGTGATATCTTTGGTTATCTCGTAAAGTGCTATAGTTTCACGGACTTTTGCTTCTAACTCGGTATTTTGTTTTTTGAGCTGTAAATTTTGCTCTGCTTTATTTTCGTGCTCCAAAGTCAGCCGCTTTAGTTCATCTGTCCGTTCAATCAATTTATTGGATAGCTTTCGTTTGATTAAGATAGCCGGGGCTATGGTTAATAGAATTAATAAGCTTAAATACAGCATACTTGGTTTCTCCCTGCCTTTTTTGCCTTGTACATTGCCTGATCTGCTTTCTGTATTAAATCATCCTCAACATTGGCGTCAAAAGGAAATGTTGCTATACCGACTGAAACGGTAATATTTGTCTCCTGACGGCGTAAGATTATCTTTTCCTTCTCTAATTCCTGGCGCATCATATCAGCCAAAGAGAATGCCTTTTTCTTATCCGCATCCGGGATAATCACGCAGAATTCTTCTCCTCCGAAACGGCCTATTATGGGATTTAATTTTTTAAAAAAGCTGGTTAACTTCTCGCTTATTTTTCTTAATACGATATCTCCTGCCGTATGCCCAAAATTATCGTTGTAATTCTTAAAAGAATCTATATCAATCATTAATAAAGAAAAGGCGGCGCTTCTGCGCCTGAACCTGATACATTCCTGCTTCAGGCGCTCCAGGAAATACCCCTTTGTATACAGAGAAGTCAATCCATCGTGCATGGCCAGATTCTGGGTCTGGGCAAAGAGCTCGCTATTTTCCAAGGCTACTGAGCCAAGGTCAGAGATTGTGGCTAACAACCTTAGGTCATCCTGTGAAAAAGTATGAGCCTTTGGGCTGTCAAGCCTCAATAGCCCCAGGAACCTATGGTCGCTTATGAAAGGAGAACTGATTAAAGAAAGGATAGGCCTTAAATCTTGTATCTTTAATTTTTCCGGGTCAAAGCGGAAGTCATTTCTGATGTTCTCTACCAACAAAGGGGCGGCATGCCTGGCGACCCAGAAATCAAAAATATCCCCTTCTTTGGCCTTCACTACCAATTCCCTGTCTTCTTTTTTTGTTTTAAAGAGAGCTAATTTCTGCGTTTCTTTATCTACCAGATACAATATGCATGTGCCTTTATTATTTGAAACAAGCGAGAAAGCAGCGAGGGTGATAATATTTGCAATGTGCTCAAAATTCAGGCTTTCGTTTAATTCTTCAACCAGCTTTTTAAGGCTGTTGTAACGTATTATTTTTGCCTCCAGGCTTGCATTGTTTTTGAGTTCAGAGGAATTGCGGTCATTCAGGATATTCAATTTTTCCTGAAGCACCTGGATTTGATATTCAAAGCGGTAAATCTTTCCGGAATTTTTTCTTACAAGGCAGGTTATAACGATAATGTTAACTAAGTAAAAGGCGAGGAGATACTTAAAAGATAATGCCTTTAAGGAGAAAGTTATATATAGCGGCAGTATGATATATGAAAATAAGAAGAGAGCGGCGCAAAGGAGGGTTTTTAAGAAGGCGTTTTTTTTATACAATAGTCTCTTCGCTATCCTTATTAAAAAAGTGCACCTTGCTCATATCAAAAACAACATCTAAATCCTGGTTGACTTTGGGCTTATCATGCGCGCCTACGCGGGCAATAAAGGTGTGCTTGCTTGTATTAAGATAGAGGTAAACCTCGGAGCCCATAGGTTCATATACTTCGCAGTTTACTCTGACAACGTTTTCCGGAGGAGCCTCAGAAACAAACAGCTTATCATAAATATCTTCGGAACGTATACCGAAGATAATCTCTTTCCCTATATAAGGCGTCATGGCCTTATGCATATCTTCAACAATCTTAACAATAATCTTTCCTTCATCAAAATACATCCGGCCGTTTTTCTTTACGATTCTTCCCTCCATGAAATTCATGGGTGGAGAACCTATAAAGCCTGCGACAAATTTATTTTTAGGATGGTCGTAAATAGCGATGGGGTCTGCTACCTGCTGCAATACTCCGTCCTTCATTACGGCAATCCTGTCGCCCATAGTCATTGCCTCAACCTGGTCGTGTGTCACATATATTATGGTAGTCTGCAGCCTTATATGCAATTTATGAATCTCGGTGCGCATCTGCACTCTCATCTTTGCATCAAGATTGCTTAAGGGCTCATCGAATAAGAACACCAACGGCTTTCTCACGATTGCCCTTCCTACGGCAACGCGCTGCCTCTCCCCTCCTGAGAGTTCACGGGGCTTACGGTCAAGGAGACGCTTTATGCCTAATATGTCAGCGGCGTCATTTACGCGCTGAATAATTTCATTTTTAGGCAAGTGCCTAAGGCGCAAGCCAAAGGACATGTTTTCAAATACGCTCATATGCGGATAAAGGGCGTAATTTTGAAATACCATAGCGATATCCCTGTCTTTTGCCGGGACATCATTAACTTTCTTATCCCCTATATATATATCTCCTTCACTTATCTCCTCTAATCCGGCCACCATTCTCAGGGTAGTTGATTTCCCGCATCCTGATGGGCCAACGAGGACCATGAATTCTTTGTTCTCAACGCCTAAATTAACTTTATTCACTGCTTTTACACCACCCGCAAAGACCTTTGAAACCCCCCTTAAACTTACTTGCGCCATTATCTCACTCCTCTGTAGCTCTTCGTTAACTCCTGCCTGCCGGCAGGCAGGAGTTATTTCGTAAACAAAATTATATCTATATTAACTAAAATAGTCAAGTAATTGGCTTAACGTAGACTTTAATACCTTGCGATGCACTATCATATCTATTAAACCATGCTCCAGGAGAAATTCGGAGCGCTGGAACCCCGGTGGCAATTTTTGCCTTATAGTCTGCTCGATTACACGCGGGCCGGTAAACCCGATTAAGGCCTTCGGCTCGGCAATGATTACATCTGCAATTCCGGCAAATGAAGCCATGACACCGGCCATAGTAGGATTTGTAAGCACTGAAATATAAGGCAGCTTAGCTTGATGATGGTATGAAAGCGCAGCACAGGTCTTGGACATTTGCATGAGGCTAAACATGCCTTCGTACATCCTGGCCCCGCCGCCTGAGCCGGATATAATTATAATAGGAAGCCTGTTCTTTGTGGCAAATTCAATAGCGCGCGTTATCTTTTCTCCGACAACCGAACCCATCGAGCCCATAATAAAACGGGAATCTGTAACGGCAATGATTAATCTCTTTCCATCTAATTTTCCCTCACCCGATACTACTGCATCCTTTAAGCCGGTTATATTCTGGTCTGCTTCCAATTTTTCCTTATAGGTCTTCGGGCCTTTAAAATCTAACGGGTCGCAGGAGATCATGTCCTTATCGTATTCCTCGAAAGTATCTTTATCTAAAAGCATATTTATTCTTTCATAGGCCCCGAGCACAAAATGGTAATTGCACTTAGGGCATACCTTTTGGTTCTCTTCGAGGGTCTTATTATACAACGCTTCAGAGCATCCTTCGCACTTAGTCCAGAGGCCTTCGGGAATCTCCTTCTTTCTTAATCTTACAATTGTATATTTTGGTTTGCCAAAAAGCGCCATCCTACCCGTTCTCCTCATTAAATTTGTTCACCACTAACCCTGAAAGCACCTTCGGATAGAAATATGTTGATTTGGGCGGCATCCTTTCGCCGATTAAGGAAACCGAAATTATTTGTTCCATCTTTACCGGGTTTAAGAAAAATGCTACAAAACGGCTATCATTATCCACCCGTTTAATGAACTCATCCGCACTGGGGCTGAAGGCTAAATTTTCTTTATTTTCCAAATAATCCATGTCATAGCCTAAAACTTTTTTTAGAATAATATGGTTTAAGATGGAAACATCCAGAGATTTATACTCTTTGGGCTTATCTGTGATTATCCTGTCTAAAATCATGATATTCTTCAGGCGCAGGAGCCAGAACTTTTTATTCTTGTACATTCCTAAAACGTGTTCGCCGCGCCCGCCCTTTTCCATAAGGAAGAAAAACCTGTTTTTTTCTTTAACCTCTTCTACGTCAAAATAATTCTTAAGGCCGGCCTTAAAATTTTCTAAATCTAATTCCTCCTTCAGTTTCAAGAGGCGGTGTACCGGCTGTATTAGAAGCCCCCTCTGGTCGGTATTCGTAAAATAGGCAAGTAAATAATTGAAACTTTCTTCTCCCGTAATTGTGCCCAACTTCTCTTTCATCTGGTCCCTATAAGCGCAGGCAACTTCATAACGATGGTGGCCGTCAGCAATAAAGATGTTTTCTCCTGCCATGTCCTCTTGAATTCTTTCTAACACCTCTGGCGCATCTAACTTCCATAGCTTATGCACTGCGTTATTATCATCTGTTACGTTGAGAAAAGGATTATCCTTGCTGACCTGCTGGTAGAGGCGTTGGATAATGCGTTTTTTATCTAAAAATATTACAAATATCGGGCTTAAATTTGCCTTCAACTCTTTTAAAAGCTTAAGCCTGTCTTCTTTTGGCTCAAGGTGCGTATGTTCATGCCCGAATATTGAGACGCCCTTTTGTTCCAGGTGTAAAAGGGAGACAAAGCCTAACCTGGTCCTCTTCTCTCCCCTGATTTTATACTCTTGGCTATAGAAATATATGGCGGGCTTTGTATCCTGAATGAGGATTTCGTGCTTACGCCAATCATTAAAACAATTTGCAGCCCTGCGATACTTATCTTCACCCGGGATATCCTTGCCTAAAAGTATGTGAATGAAGTTGTAAGGATTGATATCATGATAGTATTGCTGCTTCTGGGGAGAAATTATATCGTAAGGCGGACAGGTAACGCTGGAGACATCCTTTATTTTTTCCTGATTATAAGTAATAGCCTTAAACGGCTTTATTTTTGTCATTGCGGAATCCGTAAATCAATCCACCCATAAGACTTCCCATGCCATCGACAAGCACATCCGAGGCGCTGACATTCCTATGAGGTACAAACGATTGATGCCACTCATCGCTTATAGCATAAATGACCCCAAATACAAGAGTAAAAAAGATAACTTTAAGGACAGCGATATCTGAATAGGTTTTTTTTAATGCGCGGGAGAAAGACCATGCAAGGAGAAAATAAATAAAAAAGTGGAATATGATATCCTGAAAAGAAAACACAAGCGGAATATCCGGCCCGGGGATAGAAGAGGCATAAAAAATAATAACCATCACGAATAATACGGGCAGCCAGAATCTACTTTTGGATTTGACAGGCATCGTTAGCTAAGCTGTTGCTTCATTTGACATCCCTCTTTAGCTTGGGGGCAGGCATTACACTTTTCTTCTTGTTTGTCTTTAGATTTTTCTTTTTTGCGATAATCTGTTGCATAAAATCCTTTTCCTTTAAAGATTATCCCGGCACCGCTGCTTATAAGCCTGCGTACTTCCTTGTTGCATTTTGGACAGGTGCTTAAATGCTTATCGGTCATCTTCTGGGATGCCTCAAAAGCGTACCCGCAATGCTTGCATTCATATTCATATGTCGGCATAGAACTTCACTCCGTTTTAGTTAATTGTCGGCCGCTATCTAAACGACCGCTTTATCTTATCCGTAAAACTCTCTTTATTACTTTCTTCTCCTGAGAGCCTGGAAAATTCTTCAATGAGCTTGCGTTGTTCAGCGCTAAGGCGCGTTGGTATTTGCACGTTTACCCTTACCAGCTCATCGCCGATCCCTCTGCCGTGCAAATCAGGAATTCCTTTTTCCCTCAGGCGGAAAATCTTTCCGCTTTGGGTGCCTTGGGGTATTTTCATACTTACCTTGCCGTTAAGCGTAGGCACTTCTATTTCTCCGCCTAATATTGCCTTAGCCAAGCTTATATCTATTTCAGTAACTATATCATTATTATGCCGCTGGAAAAGAGGATGCGGTTTTACTTCGATAACCACATACAAATCCCCTCTACTTGCAGTCCCTGCTTCGCCTTCACCTCTTACTCTCAAATTAGAACCTGCATCCACTCCGGCAGGTATTTTGACTTTGATTTTTCCGGTTACCTTGGTCTTGCCTTCACCATGACATTGCGGACAGGGAGACTGTATAGCTGAGCCTTCTCCACCGCAACGGGAACAGGTCTGTGCTAATTGAAAAAAACCGCTGGAAACTACAGTGCGGCCTGAACCTTTACATTGAGGACAGGTAATCCTTTTGGTTCCGGGCTTTGCGCCGCTGCCAGAGCAGACAGAACAGGTTTCGTAACGCGGAATGGTAATAGTTTTTTCTGTGCCGCCTGCTGCTTCTTCTAAAGTTATATCTACGGAAATCTGTAAATCCCTGCCTCTGCGCCGGCTCCCGGAAGAACGCCTGCCCTGCCTTTCGCCAAAAATATCAAAGCCCAAATCACCGAATATCTCCTCAAATAGCCCTCCGCCAACACCAAAATCTCCCAAGTCTTGAAAGACGCTGCTGAAATCAGCTCCCTTAAAAATATCTTCATAAGCATATTTCTGGTCAATACCGGCATGGCCATACTGGTCATAGAGGGCTCGTTTGTTGGAATCAGATAACACAGCATAGGCCTCGGAGATTTCTTTGAATTTCTCCTCTGCCTCTTTCTTCTGTTCGTGAGGGACCCTGTCAGGGTGATAACGCAATGCCGACTCCCGATAGGCCTTTTTTATCTCATCGAGAGTGGCATTTTTTTGTACACCCAGTACTTCGTAATAATCGCGCTTAGTAGCCATCATAAGTTATAGCTAATTTTATTTCTTATCTCCGTCTTCCTCTTTAAACTCCGCATCAATGATGTCTTCGCCTTTTTTCCCGCCTTCGTCAGCCTGGCCGCTCTTTGAAGACTCATCTTCCTGTCCGCCTGTCTGCCCCTGGTTGCCGGCAGATTGTCCTTGCTGTTGTTGCTGCTGTTTTGCTGCTGCCTGTTTATAAATCTCCTCTGCCAGTTTATGCGAAGCTTTAGTCAAATCTTCCATGCCTTTTTTAATTCTGTCTATATTCTTGTCCTTTATTGCGGTCTTTAAATCATTAATTGCGCTTTCTATGTTTGCGCGGTCTGCCTGGCTGACTTTATCTCCGTAATCTTTCAATGATTTTTCAGTCGCGTAAACCAGATTGTCCGCCTGATTAATAGCCTCAACCTCATCTTTTTTCCTGGCATCTTCGGCAGCGAACGTCTCCGCGTCTTTAACCATCTTGTCAATTTCTTCCTTAGAAAGCTTCTTGGGAGCCGTAATGCGTATTGACTGTTCTTTTCCTGTGCCCAGGTCCTTGGCGGAAACATGCACAATCCCGTTGGCATCAATATCAAAAGAAACTTCTATCTGCGGGACTCCGCGCGGCGCAGCAGGTATGCCTACTAAATCAAACCTGCCCAGCTCCACATTGCCCTGCGCGTCAGCCATAGGCCGTTCTCCCTGGATAACGCGTATAGTTACGGCAGTCTGATTATCCGCTGCGGTGGAAAAGGTCTGGCTTTTCCTCGTAGGAATTGTAGTATTTCTTTCGATAAGTTTGGTGTTCACCCCGCCTAAAGTTTCAATACCCAAAGAAAGCGGCGTTACGTCAAGAAGCAAAACATCCTTTACGTCTCCTTTAATGATTGCTGCCTGAACCGCTGCGCCCAACGCAACGCATTCCATAGGGTCTACGCCGCGTTCGATTTTCTTCCCGAAGTAATCCTCGACAAACTTTTGTACGATAGGCATCCTTGTCGGACCGCCCACCATAATAATTTTGTCAACTCCCTTATCTCCGAAGTTTACGCCTTCTTTTTCAAATGCGCCGCGGGCATCCTTCAGTGCCTGCTCAAGAGGCGAGCGGCATCGCTCGATAATAGGGCCTACTAACTCTTCCAGTTTTGCGCGGTTAATCGACATAGTCATATGCTTTGGCCCGGTTGCATCCGCAGTAATAAAAGGTAAATTGATATCCGTAGTTAAAGTGCTTGAGAGTTCTACCTTCGCCTTTTCCGCGGCTTCGCGCAGGCGCTGCATAGCCATCCTGTCATTCTTCAAATCAATACCCGTGTCGCGCTTAAACTCTTTGGCTATGTAGTCAATAAGCACATTATCCATATCAGTGCCGCCTAGCTGTGTATCTCCGCTTGTGGCCATAACCTTAAAACCGCCTTCTTTCCACATCTCCATAATAGTAACGTCAAGCGTACCGCCTCCGAAATCAAAAACCAGAATCTTCAATTCTTTCCCGGCTTTTTCCAATCCGTATGCCAGGCACGCGGCTGTCGGTTCGTTAATAATCCTTAAGACCTTAAGGCCTGCGATTTCACCGGCATCCTTTGTCGCTGTCCTCTGGTTGTCGTCAAAATAAGCAGGGCAGGTTATTACCGCTTCTTCAACCTTATCACCCAGATATGCCTCTGCGTCTTCTTTTATCTTCTGCAATATAAAAGCAGAGATCTGTTGAGGTGTATATTCTTTTCCAAAAACCTTAAATTTAAAATCGCTTCCCATCTTGCGTTTAGCAGCCTGAATAGTGCCTTCAGGGTTTATTGCTGCCTGGCGCCTTGCGGGTTCTCCAACCAGGCGTTGGCCGTCTTTTGTAAAAGCTACATAAGATGGAAACGCCTTCCCCGAAGCAACGCCCGCGCCTTCTGCGGAAGGTATAATCACCGGCCTTCCGGATTCCATTACCGCAGCAGCGGAATTCGAAGTCCCTAAATCAATACCGATAACTTTTGCCATATTCCTACCTCCTCAATGAGCCCCGCTTATTGCCCCGCGGAATGTGGGGCAGCGGGGCGAATTGATCCCGAGCTTACGCAGAAAATTTCAAAGAAATTTTCAAGTGTTTAAGCGAGGGAAAAAATTTATAGTTCATTTAACTGGTGCCTGCCTGTTCTTGTGCGCTAGTGCTCTTCTTAGAAACCTTAACTTTTGCAGTCCTGATTACCCTGTCTCTCAGTAAATATCCTTTTTGTAACTCCTCTACAACTGTATGTTCCGGCAGGTCCTTATTTTCTACCTGCATCAATGCCTCGTGATAATTCGGGTCAAATAATTTTCCTTCTGCCTCAATAGGCTTCAATCCGTACTCTTTAAGCATCTCATAAAGATGAGCCAAAATCATTTCTACGCCCTTTAAAAAAGCCGAGAGGTCCTGGTGTTGCGATTGCGCAAGCCCTACCGTGCGCTCTAAATCATCCAGGATATTTAAAAGCTCTAAAATAATCCCTTCGTTAGCAAACTTTACAAATTCCTGTTTGTCTTTTTCCAGGCGTTTACGGGTATTCTCGAAATCCGCCTGAAGCCTTAAGGATTTATCCCAATACTCTTGCGCTTTAGCCGCGTCTTCCTTTAATTTTAAATACTCTGTCTCTTTCAGTGTAACTGTCTTCTCTTCAGACTGCGGCTGTTTTTTGTTATCCTTATGATTCTCCTTCTGCTCTTGCATATCTATCCTTATATGTTATCCAGCACTCCCGTTAATACGTCAGAGATATATTCTAACGCAGGGATAATCTGTTTATATTCCATGCGCATGGGGCCCAAAACAGCCAATCTCCCCAGGGGCTTGCTTTTTAAACGGTAACTTGAAACTACCAAAGAATAATTCTCCATCTCCGGGCAACCTAACTCATGCCCGATATATACCTTTACCTTCTCCTTAAAATCACGATTAATAATCTCTAAGAGCCGCTGCCTGTCCTCAATGAACCTGATTAATATCCTTATCCTCTCTGAATCCCGGAATTCGGGCTGCTCTAAGATATAGCTAATCCCTTTATAAAATAACTTATCCTGCGATCTAACGAATGAAACAATCCCGGCATAATGCGTAATCTTGGAAATAACCTCAGAGGTCTCCTCCAGTGCGTCCTCAAGCCGCTTGATTTCTCTCTTGTATTCCCTGACAATGCGCTCTTTTTCTCCATCCAGCAATTCCATCTGGGAGATGAGAAAATCTACATAGTAGCGATAGCCCTTATCCGTAGGTATCCTTCCTCCTGAAGTATACGGGTGCGTAAGTAAACCGTCTTCTTCCAGCTCTGCAAAGATATTCCTGATAGTGGCTGAACTCATATCAAAATTAGAAGCTAAGTCTTGCGAGGCAACGGGAATTGCTTTATCGATGTATTTATTTATGGCTGCGCTCAGAATAGAATTCCTTCTGGATTCGTAATCAACTGTTCTTACCATAGCACCCCCTTTTTAGCACTCTTGCCTTAACAATGCTAAAAAATAATTTTAACATAAATTCTTCCTTTGTCAATCCTAATACTGAGGCTTAACCGCCTTTAAACGATAAATTCTTATCCGCATCTAAATCTATCGTGACTTTTTCGCCATCCTTTAATGAGCCATTTAAAAGCCGAAGCGACAGCGGGTCCTGTATATGCTTCTGTATGGTTCTTTTTAAGGGCCTGGCGCCATAGTTAATATCAAAACCTTTTTCTACAATAAAATCCTTTGCCTTCTTAGTCAATTCTAACTGAATCTTACGTTGCGCCAACTTGTTGTAAAGAGGCGCCAGTTCTATATCTACTATGCGATAAATATCCTCTTTGCTCAAAGGGTTAAAGACAATGATATCGTCTAACCTGTTTATGAACTCAGGCCTTAAGGTTTTTCTTACCTCCTCCAGCAACTGTTCTTTGATTTGCGTAAACGAGGCGTTCCTTCTGGTATCCTTTCCCGCCTCTGGCGGGATCCCGTCAGATGTTTCAAGTGCTGGACGGGAGAACCCAATAACTGAACGCGCCTGAAGAATCTCCTGGCCTATATTGGAGGTCATAATTACCACTGTGTTTTTGAAGTTTACTGTCCTGCCCTGGCCGTCAGTAAGCCTGCCTTCATCCAGAATCTGAAGCAGGATGTTAAAAACATCGGGGTGGGCCTTTTCAATTTCATCAAGAAGTATAACTGCGTAAGGCCGGCGCCGCACCTTTTCCGTTAACTGGCCGCCTTCTTCGTAGCCTACGTATCCGGGAGGCGCGCCCATCAGGCGAGAAACACTGAATTTCTCCATATACTCCGACATATCTATCCTGATTAAGGCCTCCTCGTCATCAAATAAAAACCAGGCCAGGGCCTTAGCCAGTTTTGTTTTTCCTACTCCGGTGGGGCCCATAAAAATAAATGAACCCATCGGTTTCTTTTCATCTCCCAGGCCGGAACGCGACCTTCTTATGCAGGATGAAATCGCCTCAATTGCTTCGTCCTGGCCTACCACTTTAAGTTTAAGCCGCTCTTCCATCCTCACCAGTTTCTGGGCGTCGGCTTCCATAAGTTTAGTCAAAGGGATACCCGTCCATTCAGAGACGACCCTTGCGATATCTTCCTCGTCTATCTCCTGCCGTAACATGGCATTCCCCTTGGATATCTTGTTTAATTCATCGTTGTATTTTTTAAATTCCTTGTCTAACTCAATAATCTCTCCGTATTTAATTCTAGCCACTCTATCCAGGTCTCCTACCTTCTCGGCAGAACTTGCTTCATTTTTAAGTTCCTCTAATTTCTCTTTTATCTCCTGGATTTTAACAATAACGGATTTTTCCTTTTCCCATTGTTTCTTTTTATTCTCCAAATTTTTTTTATCAACTTCCAGTTCCTCTTCTATTTTCTCCAGCCTCTCCTGTGAGGATTTATCTTTTTCTTTCTTCAATGCCTGTTTTTCTATTTCCAGTTGCACAATGCCTCTATGCAAGTTATCAATTTCAACAGGCATGCTGTCAATTTCAAGGCGCAGCCGGCTGGCTGCTTCGTCAATCAGGTCAACTGCCTTATCCGGAAGATGCCTGTCGGTAATATAACGTGCGGATAGAGTAGCTGCTGCAATAAGGCCGGAATCTTTAATGCGCACGCCGTGATGGATTTCGTATTTCTCCTTTAAGCCGCGTAATATCGCAATAGTATCCTCCACCGAAGGCTCATCTACAAATACGGGCTGGAATCTTCTTTCCAGAGCCCTGTCTTTTTCAATATACTTTCGATATTCGTCCAGAGTGGTTGCGCCGATACAGCGTAACTGGCCGCGCGAAAGCAACGGTTTTAACATATTTGAGGCGTCAATCGCCCCTTCTGCAGCGCCTGCGCCCACTATACTATGCAATTCATCTATAAATAATAAGATCTCGCCGTTTCTTGATTGTATTTCCTTTAGCACAGCCTTGAGCCTATTTTCAAACTCACCCCTGAATTTGGTCCCTGCAACCAGGCTTCCTAAATCAAGCGAGATTATCCTTTTATTCTTTAAGCCCTCAGGAATATCTTTAGAAACTATACGCTGTGCCAGCCCCTCGGCTATTGCAGTCTTGCCTACGCCTGCCTCTCCGATTAAAACAGGATTATTCTTTGTCCTCCTTGAAAGGACCTGCATTAATCTTCTGATTTCCTTATCACGGCCGACAACCGGGTCAAGCTTTTGCTCCTGCGCCAACTCCGTAATATCCTGCCCGTACTTCTGGAGGGCATTAAATTTTTCCTCCGGGGTTTCATCGGTTATCCTCTGGTTGCCGCGTATAGTAGATAAGGCAGATAGAATTTTTTCTTTATCTATTTTTAACTTCTTTAGCTCTCCTGTCACAACCGAATCATTGTCTGATAATAAAGCCAAAAGAACGTGCTCTGCAGAAATAAATTCATCCTTTAATATCCCTGCTTCCTTGCCCGCATTATTCAATAGCTTATTCATACGGTAAGAAAAATAAACCTGGGCATTACTCCCGCTTACCGCTGGTTTCTTCTGCCAGTATTCTTCTATTGCCTTAATCATAGAAGATGCCCTGATGTCTAATTTATCCAGCACAGAAATAATAATGCTGTCTTGCTGGCGCAATAAGGCATAAATCAAATGCTCCGGGTCCAGTTGCTGATGTCCGTATTCAGTAGCTAAACCTAAAGCATCCTGTAATGCCTCTTGTAATTTTACAGTTAACTTATCCACTCTCATTTCTCTCCTCGCTTTGTTAGCACTCGCATACTCTGAGTGCTAACAATCAGATAAAAAATTTTACTCAATCTCCTTTTCAATAATTATCCTTATACCGTGAATATTGACACGCTTCTCTTCCATTAAATAATGCACGTACTCTAATTTCTTAACATCCTTTAAGGAATAAAGACGGCTTTTTTTACCGATTCTCTTTGGGCAGACTATACCTGCCTTATCCAATTGGCGTAGCGTCCATATAGGTAAATCTACCAGCTTACTTACTACGCTGATTACATAAACCGGTTCATCAGGGCTAATTTGGATATCGAAAATCGGCATATCTAACCTCACTCCCTTCTCTTATTCTCATGGAAACTATAGCATAATATCATTATCTTGTCAAGGAAATATTATGTAATTTATTAGATATTCTAACTGATTGTATCTATCCTATTCTCTTTCAAGATCTTATCAGCAAGTACTTTATTTAAGATAACCTTAATTTTTATCCCCTCCTGAAGATAATCTACACGTTCAACTTTACCTTGGCGATAGAATAAATCTACCAAGTCCATGCGAGAATGCGGTATCATGATCTCCAAATGCAGCATGTTCTGAGCAAAATTACCCTGTATACTCTCCAGCAGTAAATTGAAGTTCTGTTTAAATTTTGCCGAGATAGCTATAGAATTTGGAAAATCGGCTTTTAATCTATCAAGCCACATCTTGTCATCCAAAAGGTCAATTTTATTTAAGGCAGTAATAATGGGTTTTTCATCAGCCTGTAATTCTTTTAAGACTTCGTGTACCGCCTTATTGCGCTCGTATACGCGGGAATTACTTGCATCCAAAACATGAATCAATAAATCTGCCTCTGTTACTTCTTCAAGCGTAGCTTTAAATGCCTCGATAAGATGGTGGGGAAGATTATGCAAAAAACCTACAGTATCAGAAATAACGATATTTTCTCCGTTAGGTAATTTCAGGCCTTTATAGAGAGGGTCCAGTGTGGTAAAAAGACCGTCGGATATAGCCTGGTTGGCATCGGTCAGGGCATTTAAAAGTGTGGATTTTCCGGCGCTGGTATAACCTACTAATGCCACAATAGGCGTGGCACCTTCCCTTCTTTTTTTCTTCAACGTATCCCGGTGTAATGAGTAGTGCCTTAAATCCTCCTTTAACCTGTCTATTTTTTTTCTGATGCGCCTTCTGTCAACCTCTAACTTCTGCTCTCCCGGGCCGCTGGTTCCTATACCTCCTCCTGTGCGGGAAAGTATTATCCCTTTGCCTATAAGCCTGGGCAGTAGATATTGCAACTGCGCTAATTCCACCTGTATCTTTCCTTCCGGGCTCCTGGCATGCCGGGAGAATATATCTAAAATCAACTGTGTGCGGTCGACTGTTTTCCTGCCGACTATTTCATCAAGGTTACGCTGCTGCGTGCCGGAGAGGTTGTGGCTAAAAATAATGGTATCAATATTTTTCTCCTGGGCAATTAAAGCCAGTTCTTCAGTTTTGCCTTTCCCAATAAAAAGATTTGGGGTAGGCTTATCGCAAACACAGGTGATATTATCCACAACCTCTACGCGGCTGGTAAAAGCCAATTCCTCCAGCTCCAAGGCAACATCTTCAAGGCGCCAATTATCCTTCTCTGATTTTAATTTGATAGTAACTAATAAAGCTCTTTCCATATTCTCTTGGCCACCTTTCTGGGGGTATCTTTATTTATATCGAGCCATTTTATCCGTTTATCTTTTCTAAACCAGGTCAGCTGCCGTTTAGCGTAAGCCCGCGTGTTCCTTTTCATCAGCCGTTTAGCTTCGTCTAAATCATATTCGCCGTCAATATAACCCTTTAGTTCTTTGAGGCCGATGGCATAAGAAGCGGTTTTGCTTAATTTTAATTTCAACAGCTTCTTGGCCTCTTTGACTAACCCGCTTTTAAACATTTCATCAACGCGCCTTTCAATCCTATTGTAAAGGTTTTGCCTTCGGATATTAAGGCAAAAAATCATTACATCATATTTATCCGCAAGGCCCTTTCTCTGTTTTTGCAAATAAGATATTGGCTTGCCCGTAGACTCAAACACTTCCAGCGCACGCACAAGGCGTTTTGTATCATTCGGATGAATCTTTGAAGCTGACTGTGGGTCTATATTCTTTAATTTATTATATAGGTAAATATTGCCTAATTCTTCAGCCTGTTTGTAAAGTTTCATTCTGATATTCTTGCTTGAAGGCCCCATTTTAAAAATACCGTCTATTAATATTGACATATAGAGGCCGGTCCCGCCTACAAAAAGGGGGGTTTTATCCCTGTTTAATATTTCTTTAATCTTACAAAGGGCATCCCGGCGGTATTTAGAAACATTATACTCTTTTGTGGCGGGGATTAAATCAATAAGATGATGCTTTATTTTTTCTCTTAAGGTTGCCGCAGGTTTAGAGGTAATAATATCCATACCTTTATAAACCTGCATTGAATCGCAGGAGATGATTTCGGCATTGATTTTCTTAGCCAATTCGCAGGCACAATCAGTCTTTCCTGTTGCGGTCGGGCCTACCAGGAAAATAATTTTCTTTTTTTTATTTATGCAAGCCATATACTTTATGCAGGAAGATCCTACTTATGGAAAGATTTTCGTGGGATAGCCTTCCTGGATAAGCTTATTTTCCAAATTTATTGCTTCTGTACGGGTAGGAAGCCTCCCGACGCGCACACGGTAAGACTTTTCTTCCCCATCAAGATTAACTTCTTCGATTGTTGCAGGGTAACCCTTTTGAATCAGCTTCTCAGTGAGAACTTTGGCATTTGCGCTATTTGAAAAGGAACCTACCTGCACTGTATAATAGAAATCAGAAGAGGTGCCTGCCAAAACAGGGATATCCTGATAAACCCTTGCCTCGGTATTCAGCGGGAACTCCCGTTTTAATCTCTCTAAATATTCCCTGCCCTGCTGGGTATCCCCCTTTTTGAACCCGATTTGACTGAGGCGGTAAAAAACCTGTGCTTTAAATTTGGTATCGGGGTTAGTGTTGATAAGGTCCAGGAGGTAGCCCTGCGCTTTATCAAAATCTCCTTTTAAGAAATAAGCATCGCTTAAGCCCAATTTCGCCTGCTCTTTAAATTTGCTCTCCTTAAACTCCTTCAGGATAATCTCAAAAATATCGGAGGCGCGCAGAAAATTTTCATCCTTAAGGTAACTAAGTCCCAGGATATAATATAACTCATCTGCGCCGTAAGATTGACCGGTGCCGGCGATAATCTTCTCTCCCTCTATAATGGCTGACTTGTAATCACCCTGCAAAAAATAAATTTTAAGTTTATCCAGGTTTAAGGCGTAAGCAGTTGAGACGCCAATAAACAAGCACAAATACCCGGATAGTAAGCAATAACCAATAATGAATTTAGCGAACTTTATATTCAATTTTTCCTCTGGATATCTTCTTCTGTAACTCCAATATTGCTTTGTGCCTTCCTTCCTTCTCTGGTTTAGGCACGTCATCGTTAAATTTTAACGCGCCCGTATTCGGCCGCGGCGAGTATTTAAATATGAAAGCCGCGTTGAACTCTATATCCTTTACCAGGTTATAAGTATCCTGAAAATCTTCTTCTTTCTCAGTAGGGAAACCTACTATTATATCCGTAGTCAGAACTTCATCTTTTACAATTTTACGATACTTATCTGCTAAATCCAAATAAAATTTACGGGTATACTGGCGGTTCATCAGCCCTAAAATCCTGTCAGAGCCGGACTGAACCGGAAGATGAAGGAATTTCTTCAATTTGCCGCACTCCTGCATCACCCGGAATAATTCTATTGAGGTATCTTTTGGATGAGAAGTTACAAAATCAAATTCTTTCAACCCCTTTATTTTATTTACCATTTTTAATAATTCCTGAAAGTTAACTGTGGATTGATACGCATTTACATTTTGGCCCAGGAGGGTAATCTTTGTTATTCCCTTGCCGATTGCTTCTTCTATTTCACTCAAGATATCTTTATGTCTACGATTCTTTAACTCGCCCCTTACATAAGGCACAACGCAGTAGGAGCAGAAATTAGAACAGCCTTCAGAAATTACCACATAGGCATGCTCTTTATCCTCATAGAAGCCCGTATGATAAATTTCTTCCGGCCGCAGATTTCCATCTGTCTCCCAGATTTTCCTTTGCAATAAGGGACTGTCCCCGCTTTTTGGGGACTGTCCCTTAGTTGCTATTAGGCTTGAAATTATCATGGGAATCTTATATATATCTGACGGCCCGACTACAAAATCTACCTGCGGAGCACGTCCAAAAATATGCTCTTTATAATTCTGCGCCATGCAGCCGACTACGCCGATAACAGGGACTGTCTCCGAAGGGGACTGTCCCTTCTTGTATCTGCCCACCTCTGACCAGACCTTATCCTCCGCATGCTGGCGCACTGAGCAGGTGTTGAATATAATAACATCCGCTTCATCAGGGTTAGTCGTTAGCTTATAGCCGTTGGTAGTTAGTAAGCCGCAGATTACCTCCGAATCGCGGACATTCATTTGACAGCCAAAACTGCGAAGGAAAACTTTTTTCTTATCTTCTTTCATTTTTCAGCGACAACAAGCATTTCGAAATCGTCAGTGGTCAGTTTGTCGTTTCTTGAGTATGCCCCAAGCTTTGCGCCAAAAATGTCTATTCTTTTATATCCCAGCGTCTTTAAAAGCCATGTAAGTTCACTTGGCACATAGTAGCGCTCGTTACAGGTTAATTCCTTTTTAATTCCCGCAT
>Ga0265297_10005420_pt1 | contig 19496 bp, 19 predicted proteins | sample Munlanlwell13791_FD_192502 | JGI IMG/M metagenome (GOLD analysis project Ga0265297, IMG submission 192502) | Leachate microbial communities from a municipal landfill in Southern Ontario, Canada - Leachate well 137-91 | ecosystem: Engineered > Solid waste > Landfill > Unclassified | place...
TTTTGATTTTAATGAGAATAAGGTGTTTTTTACGCGTCACGATACGGTATCAGGCAGGACTTCACGGCAGGAATTTATTTTCAAGGCGGATATCGTTAACAGGCTGGTCCTGGCTCTCTATGTCCAGCGATTCCTGAAAACAGGCAAGAAAAGCGCCAATATAGAGATGTTGAGCAGTGAACCGAGGCTTATAAGATGCGGATTGCACATTATAGACAAAGAGGATATTGAGATAGGAGGCTTAATGGTAAAGGCGTATAAACTATGCCTTGACCCCCAGCTCGGTCTGTTTAATTTTGCGAAGATTTTTATACCCAAGGCTTATGTATGGCATTCGGCAGGGCCTAGTTTTGAATGGCTTAAATACAAGGGGCTCGAGATAAACCTTGATTCCCCTATTGTAGAGATAGAAAAAGAGGGGTGTTCACAATGAGAGACCGCGCGATTCCGGAAAGGCTCAAGCTTTCTTACGAGGCAGGGCTTGGCAAATTGTTTTATTCCCGGATAAACCTGTTTTGCTATATCGTAATAACTGTTTTCCTTATCGAGATAACGGCGGGGCTTACTTTTTTCAGGCAGATATTAAGTCCCAATGATTTTCCGGGTATAATCACAGGGCTTGTGGTCTCTCTCGTACTTTTATCCACCGCCCGGGCTGGACGGGGGTTATTGTTTTATAAAATACGCGCGGGTATCTTCAGCGCTCTTTTGGTCCTTATTGCCATACTGTCCGCACCTGCCCACCCGGGGCTAATCGCGCATATGGGGATAACCCTGGTATTGCTGGCCTTTTTTGTTAGCATATTATTATTGCCGTGGTCCGCGAGAGAAACAGCTGTTATCGGATTTTTCGCGCTGATAAACTTTGTTTTTGTCTATCTTGGCGCGCGGACATTTGTTAACACGGAGGTATTTACGATAAATACCGTTATCATGATCATTGCCGCGGCAATCGGTATTATTGTAAAGAGGACCGAGAATCTACTTCGCGAGAAGAATTTTTTATCAAAGGCGGAGATCGAAGAAAAGAACGCCGTCATGATGAAAGAGCTTGATATAGCCAGAAAGATACAGAGGAGCATTATCCCGCAGTCTATGCAGGACCCGCTGGCTGATATCGCGGTGACATATCAGCCCATGTTCTATATGGGAGGGGATTACGCCAAATTCAGTTTTGTTGACAAGGATAAACTGATGTTTATAGTCTCCGATATTACCGGGCACGGTGTCTCTTCAGCCCTTCTTGTTAACAGGATACACACGGAGATAGAAAGGCTTTTAAACCTGCGTGTCAGCCCGGGGGAACTGCTAAAGGGGCTGGGGGTCTTTATTGACAGGGATTTCGGCAAGATAGGTTTTTATCTTACCGCTTTTTGCGGCATGCTCGATTTCTCTAACAACAGGCTGGTGTATTCAAATCACGGGCACCCGCCTCAAATACTCATGCAATCCAAGGAGAACAATATTGTTCTCATGGATTCCCAGACATTTTTGATGGGTATCGGGCTGGCGGATAATACTGTATATGACGCGAATATAGCTTTCAAGAAAGGTGACAGGCTTATATTGTTTACCGACGGCGTGATCGAGGCCAAGGGCCCTGACGGGTGTCTGTTTGGTTATGAAAATCTCAAGGATTTTGCGAAGGAGAATATAGGGCTTCATGTCAGCGAATTCAATACAAGGCTTCTTGAGCGTGTAAACGTTTTTCAACAGGATAACCAGACAGACGACATATTCCTGCTTTCTATCCAGATCAAGTAAAACGCGCGCGCGGTCAATGATTACCATTAGTATCTCTCAAGATAAGAGGCATCAGGATGTTTAATTCATTTTTCCCTGTCCAGGACCCTGTCTTAGTTTTCGCGATACTTATGTTAATTGCCCTGATAGCGCCGATCGTATCGTCAAGATTCGGTCTGCCGGGCATTATAGGCCTTATTGTGTCCGGGATATTATTAGGGCCTCATGGTTTTTGCGTTCTTGACAGGGGTGTTGAGATACAGCTTTTAGGCTCGGTCGGACTGCTTTATATCATGTTTCTTGCCGGACTTGAATTGGACAGGGTGCAGTTTATGCGCCATCGCCGGCACAGTCTTGTCTTCGGCGCGCTTACCTTTATTATACCTCTTTTATTAGGCGTCGTATCAGCTAAATACCTGCTTGGTTTCAACTGGCAGGCGTCTATACTGCTTGCAAGCATGTTTTCTTCTCACACCCTTCTGACATATCCTATAGCAAGCCGCCTTGGGCTTTCCCGGCAGCGTTCGGTTACGACCGCTGTTGGAGGCACTATCATAACTGATATTGCCGCCATGCTTGTGCTGGCTGTCATCGCCGCCATACACAAGGGGGAGCCGGGATTGTTGTTTTGGCCCGGACTGTTCATGTATATCGGAATTTATACGGCGGCGATGTTTGTCATCCTGCCGTTTTTGCTCAAATGGTTTTTTCGTAGTGTTGCCACAGACGGTATCATTGCCTTCACAGGTGTCCTGGCCGTTACATATTTTTGTTCTTATATGGCATACACGGCAGGGCTTGAGCCGATAATCGGCGCCTTCTTCGCCGGCATTGTCCTTAACAATTTTATCCCGGAGAAAAGCGCCCTGATGAGCCGCATCCAGTTTGTCGGGCATTCAATGTTTATCCCGTTTTTCCTTATATCCATAGGGATGCTCGTTGACCTCGGGGTATTGTTTGCCCCGGGCAAGGCCTTGGCCATAGCCATGGTGATGGTCTTGGCGGTTATTGCCTCTAAATGGGCGGCCTCTTATGTTGTTAGAAGATTGTTAAGGTATTCGCAGGATGAAGCGATGCTTATCTATGGTTTGAGCGTTAATCAGGCAGCGGCAACGCTTGCCGTTGTCCTGGTCGGTTACAATATCGGTATTTTCTCGGAACCTGTGTTGGCTGGCACGATCATAATGATATTAGCGACATGCCTGGCTGGTTCATTGATTACCGACCGTTTCGCGCGTAAGGTAGCGTTGAAGCAGGATGATGAGCCGTTATTGGCCTACGATGTTCCGCACAGGATACTGATACCGCTTGTCAATTCGAAAACCGCCAAGGAATTAATGGAATTGGCGGTGCTTTTGAGGCGGCGCAATTCCCATGAGCCATTATACCCTTTAACCGTTGTTCAATCCGGTAATGAAGCGGATGGACGTGTCGCGCGCGCCGAAAAATTGCTTAGCTATGTGGTGATCCAGGCCATTGAAGCGGATGTGCCTGTCGTGCCCGTGACCAGGGCGGCTATTGACGCCCTGGCAGGCATATGCCAGGCGGCCGTAGACCTGCGTATATCATTGATAATAATAGGCTGGAAGGGCAGTTCATCCTCTAACGCGCGGGTATTTGGCAGGATATTGGATTCTATTTTGGACAATACGAGCCAAATGGTATTTGTCAGCAGGTGCATGATACCTTTAAATACAATGAAGCGCGTTGTGCTGGCTATACCGGCGCTGGTAGACCATCAGCCGGGCTTTTCGGCTGTTGTCCGCGCCGTCAAGATATTAACCCGCCAATTAGGCGCGTCGTTATTGATTACTACCCTGCCGTCGGTGCTTAAAAGATCCGGCGAGACAATAGCGCGCGGCCTGCCGGCTGTTAAGGAGTCGTATTCCGCGTTGGAAAAATGGGACGAGCTCCTGCCCTGGGCGAAAAAAAACCTTACCAAGGATGATCTTTTTGTGATGGTCAATGTGCGTAAGGGCAGGCTCGCATGGCAGCCTGCCCTGAACAGATTGCCGCAATTGGTAAGCCGTCAGATAGATGATGTTAATCTTATTGTCGCATATCCACCTGAAACAGCCTGGGATGAAGACCGCAAGATACAGGAGCAGGCCTTGCCAGGCCGGCTCCTGCGCTTTCCTCGCGAGAATATCAGGCTGGATCTGGGCGGATATGGTATATTCGACGCTATAACAAGGCTTTTAATGCCCGAGTTTGCAGGAAAGGAAACGCAGTTAAAGGAGGTTTCCGATAAACTGCAAGAAATAGCAAAGATGGAGCCTATGGAGCTTAATCCCGGTATGGTGCTTTTGCACGCGCATATAACCGGCATAAAAAGGCCTTCGGCGTTTCTTGGTTTAAATAAAATAGGTTGGCGCTTGGCCCGCGTAAACGGGGATATAAAGGTGTTGTTTATACTGCTTAGCGAAAGGGATGCCTGCCCGGAAATACATCTTAAGGCCCTTGCTGATTTGGTGAGGCCTTTCTGTCGTGCCGATTCCGTTGTTAGGCTTATGCAGTCGGTATCACCGGAAGAGATATTAAACGAATTCGCTCTTGGCGGCACTGAATAGCGTCGCTATATCGGCCTTTTAACCTTCTTCCGCCACTGTCTTTGCGGCTTACTTGAGAAAAAGCGCCGGACTTATAATATGAAAAAGAGAGGCATGAAACAGGAAGCATGAAGGCATAAAAAAGAGATTGACAATATATGTTTTTAGTTGTATTATGCATAGGTATGCATAATAGAAGGGTATATGAGGCCTAAAAAAACAAGATGGATTGATTGTCACCCGGGTGAGCGTTGTTTCAGGCCGCTGTGTAAGCCAAAGGGCCTGCTTGAGGGTATTGTCCTTGGCCTTGATGAGCTCGAGGCCCTGCGCCTGTCATATCTTGAAGGTTATGACCAAAAACGCGTTTCTTCGCGCATGAGGATACACCAGTCAACGATATCGCGCATACTCGCCTCGGCGCGCAGGAAGGTTACAGACGCGCTTGTAAACGTAAAGTCTATAAAGATAGAGGGAGGTTGTTGCAAGGTGGCAGCGCCGGGGCCTGTATCAAGAAGATCTCTCGTCCTCCGCAAAGACATGGAAAGGAGGAAGGCATGAGCCGGTATAAAGGTCTCTTATATGTTGCCGCGGCGTTTCTGGCGTGTTTTTATCTGCCGATTGAAAACCTGCGGTTTACAAATGCTATATTCGAAGCGTTGGCTCTTGTTAGATGGTATGCCCGGGAACATGTCCTGCTCTGTCTTGTGCCAGCGTTTTTTATCGCTGGGGCTATTTCAGTGTTTGTCAGTCAGGCCTCGGTTGTGAAGTATTTTGGGGCGAAAGCCAATAAGTTTCTTTCTTACAGCGCGGCTTCTGTATCAGGCACTGTCCTTGCCGTATGTTCATGCACGGTTTTGCCGTTATTTTCAGGCATTTACAAGAGAGGGGCGGGACTTGGACCCGCTATCGCTTTTCTGTATTCAGGCCCAGCCATTAATGTTCTGGCGATAATTCTTACGGCCCGTATTTTGGGATGCGAATTGGGATTAGGCAGAGCTATTGGGGCAGTGGTCTTTAGTGTTGTTATAGGCATGCTCATGCATTTAATCTTCCTAAAAGAAGAACACGCGCGCCACGCGAAAGGAGATCTCCAATTTCGCGAGGTTAAGGCAAACCGCCCGCTTTGGAAAAACATTGTTTATTTTTTCTCTATGGTCGCAGTGCTAATTTTTGCCAATTGGGGCAAACCGATGGAAGGCGATAGCGGGGTTTGGAGCTTGATTTATTCTGCTAAATGGTGGATTACCGGATTTTTCTTGGTGGTTTTAGGGCTTATAATTATCAATTGGTTTAGAAAAGATGAACTTATGGAGTGGACGTCCGCTTCGCGGGGGTTTGCTTTGCAAATTTTGCCACTTCTTTTAGGAGGCGTATTAATCTCGGGGTTTCTTTTAGGCAGGGTTGGCCATGAAGGGATGATTCCATCGAGATTCGTTGAAATTCTGGTGGGTGGGAATTCATTGCGGGCGAATTTCTTTGCCTCAATTGCCGCGGCGTTTATGTATTTCGCGACACTTACAGAGGTGCCTATCGTGCAAGGACTTATTGGGGCCGGCATGGGCAAAGGCCCTGCCCTGGCGCTTCTTTTATCAGGGCCCGCGTTGAGTCTGCCGAGTATGCTGGTTATCAGGGGCGTTATAGGCACAAAGAAAACCGTTGTTTATGTCAGCCTTGTTGTGATTGTTGCTACGATAAGCGGTATGATTTTTGGAGCGATAGTTAATTAGGAGAGGATAAAAAATGAAAATCGAGATTTTAGGCGTCGGCTGTCCTAAGTGCAAACAGTTTACCGTTAACGTTGAAGAGGCGGTTAAAGAGTTGAGCCTTCAGGCTGAAATCGGCAAGGTAACGGATATTGATAAGATCACGGACTATGGCGTGATGATAACACCCGGTCTCGCGGTTGACGGGACGGTGGTTTCAGCGGGCAAGTTATTGAGCAAAGACGAGATCAAAAAAATTCTATCAGAATAAGACAATTCTTTAATGGGCAATTGCGTGTGTCAGGAGTCCTGTGTTTTAATATCTTCGCGCTCCTGCGGTTCGGATGTGGGTGAATTCTCCTGTTGCGTGACCCGCAAGATGGCACAATGCGGACAGGCGGGAATGTTTTGCCGTGCCGGATCGGAGCGCATACGCCGGGCATAATCGAACTGACAAAGGACGCGAACAAGATAATTGCTGTCAACGGTTGTCAGGTTTTGTGTTCAAAGAAGATCCTCCGGTTTAGTAGGATCGCAAAAATTGAATACTATACTCGCAGGATTACCGGAGCAATTTTTATTTTCCCCGGGGCGTATTACGCAGGTGTTTGGTTATGCGCCATTCTGGGGTAAATCTATGCCGCGCCTTTATCTTCTTAGATAATTTTTATTCACTTTCCACGCTCAATAAAGTCTTGACCTCTCGGCTCGGGAGGAAGTATAATTTATACAAATGATGAGGTGCATTATAAAATCGGCGCCAGGCTTAATAATATCCGCCGATTTCAGAAAGAATGATCATGGCAAAAAAGATAATTGAACTATTGCTTGTGCTGGTGCTATCGGCGGCCTTTGTCTATGTCGGTATTGTAAAATTGGCGTCATTTTATCATAATAAAGGTGTCAATGCCTATAAGGCCGGGGAATATAAAGATGCGTCCGATTTTTTCAAGAGATCACTGCGGATCATCTCAAACAGGGATACATACGATTATCTCGCATATGTATATGAAAAACTGGATAATCCGGGTGACGCGGCCAAGATATACCGCCGGTTGATATCGGCTGACCCGTCACGCGCGGATGCCTATATAGCTTTATCCAATACCCTGATGTTGGGGCGTAGGTTTGCCGAGGCCCTGGATATAGCCAGACAGGCCCGCGCCCGCATCCCGGACGATCAGGATATAGAAAACCTTTATGACAGGGCGCGGCTGAATTGCACCAATGAGCATATCAATCAAGGTATCATAGCCCGCGCGGCAGGCGAAAAAAAGGATGCCTACAACCTGCTAAATAAGGCTCTGGAGCTTGACCCCGAGTCTGTTTACGCGCATTATATTCTCGGTTATTTTTATTATATTGATAATTATTTAAAGCGCGCTGAAGACAAGATGAACGATGTTATGCGACTTGAACCGGGATACTGGCAGGCGTATAAACTCCTTGGCGACATATATTATAAAGACGGCAAATATGACATGGCAGTGAAGGCCTATAGAAGGATATTGAGTTCTAATTATGATGATTATGTCGCTTATAATGATATCGCTATATCTTTGATGCAGATAGAGCGGTATGACCAGGCCATCATATACCTGAAAGAGGCATCGAGGCTAAATCCTGAAAATCTTGATATAATGTATAACCTGGCAAGCACATACAGGGATGTGGGGATGTATGAACAGGCTGTCATGGAATATGATAGATTATCAAAGCGAGATGACGCTTATCCCAATATGTATAATAACCTTGCCGAGATATATAATACACGCGGCGAGAAAGGCCTGGCGATAGACGCTTATTACAAGGAAATTGAAAATTCTGTCCACAGGCTTTCGAACGACCCTGATCCTGTGGTTGAGCAGAATATCCTGGCCAAGGCCTATAATGGCGTAGGAGAATGTGAAAAGGCCCGCGGCATAATAATGAATGTAATCCAGTCCTCGCCTTCTTACAGGGACGCGTATATCACGCTTGCCGCTATAGAGGAAAGAGAGGGTAACTTTGAAGCCGCTATTCAGGCCCTTTATACCGCGAAGTCATTTTCAACGTATTCAGGTTTTATAGATAAATATATCTCCGACTTGAAGAAGAGGTCCCACTTCGTTATGGAGGCGGAAAAGGCCCAGGTTAAACCGTTTACCCCGACGCACCTTATAGTATTTAAAAGCGGTAAATTCATTGAAGGGGTTTTGCGGGGCCAGACAGACGATGAGATAAATATGTATGTGCAGGCAGGCGATACGCAGTTTAAGGTGGTTGTCAAGAAGAGCGATATTGAGCGTATTATAGACCATGGCGCAAAAGGCCCAGGAAGATAAGACCCCTCTTTCTCTCTTTCGCGGTAAATCCTATGGAAAGGCTTGTATGAAGAATATCAGACGCCAAAAAGGCCATAAAGCTGGGACAAGGGACTGGTTTGATAACTGGTCTAATGAATACGATCAAACGCTCGGCAGTATCGGTTTTCACCGTGAATTATTAGATCTCGTGGTAAGGCATGCCGGCGCAAGGCGCGGCGATCGGGTTCTTGATATAGGCTGTGGTACAGGGCTTTTGAGCCTGCGTTTTGTAAAAAAGGGATGCCGCGTTTACGGTATAGATAATTCCGATAAAATGCTCGATATCTTTCGTGACAAGCTCAAGCGCCTCGGCATCGAGCGTGATGTCGAGTGCAGGCATATGGACGCCGCTGCGGCGCGCTTGCCACGCGCGGGTTTTGATATCGTGGTATCGTCCGTTACCCTGCATCATCTAAAGAATAAGTCCGGCCTGATAAAGAAGGTTTATAATGCCTTAAGGCCGGGCGGGAGTTTTATCATAGGTGAGATTGACATGGACACTACAGGCAGGCACACTGATGTCCGTAGGTTGAGGCGTATACTTAATATATTAGAGCGGGAGTGGATACCTGCCTTAAAAGATGCCGGTGTCGAGGCCTTTGTCAAGATGTATGATAACGGTAAGAAGCATATATTAAATCAGGGCGAGTATTGTCTCAGTATCAGGCAATGGGCAGGGTTATGCCGCGCGGCGGGGTTTGGGGCCGTTAAGGTCAAACTATCGCCGCGTTGTGGCGTATTCGGTATTGTGATAGCGAAAAAACAACTTGATTAAAGCGTGTGCAGTTATGCCTGTCTCTACCCTGATATTGATAGAATGCCGCCCGTATTTTATACAAGAAATAATAATCGAATGTCTAAGATATTGATAACAGTTGTCATGCTTGTCTGCAGTAATGTGTTTATGACCTTTGCCTGGTACGGGCATCTTAAAAACCTCCAGTCCAGGCCATGGATTGCGGCCGCTATGATAAGCTGGGGGATAGCGCTATTTGAATATCTGATACAGGTGCCCGCCAACCGCATCGGGTATCAGGCGATGAACCTGGGCCAATTAAAGATATTACAGGAGGCTGTTACTTTGTCCGTATTCATCCCGTTCTCCATATTGTATATGAAACAGGGCATAAGGCAGGAATATGTCTGGGCGTCAATATTCATACTGGCTGCCATATTCTGCATGTTTAAAGGCGCTCTGGCCAAATAGCCTTCAGGCAGGCCTGGGCTTGTATCTGAAATGAGAGATCGCGCGCATGTTTAAACTGATTGTAATAGGGCTCGGAGGGGCTATTGGGGCGGTATCACGTTATGCCGCGGCGGGGCTTGCGTATAGGTTTTCAAACGGGGTATTTCCTATAGGCACTTTCATCGTAAATATCACAGGTTCATTGCTGATTGGTTTCCTCTGGGGCATTGTTGAGCGTTTTACCGTAACGCCAAACACCAGGTTCTTTGTCTTTATCGGTGTGTTGGGCGGATATACTACTTTTTCCACATTCAGCCTTGAGACCTTTAATCTTATCAGGGACGGGGAATATCGTATCGCTATGATGAATGTTGTACTCTCGGTGTTGTTGAGTATCGCCGCGGTATTTTTAGGATATGTCGCTTCCAAGCCAGTTATCAATCTATATAAATAAGGAGCTGGACAAAATGAAATTACCCGAAGATGGTATGCTGTTAAGGATCTTTGTGGCGGAATCGGACCAGTATAAAGGCAAGGCCTTATATGAACATATTCTTATCACCGCGAGGCAGTTAAACCTGGCGGGCGCTACAGTGCTAAGGGGGATAATGGGGTTTGACGCCAACAGCCGTATGCATTCGGCAAAGATCCTGCAGTTGTCACAAGATTTGCCTGTGGTCATTGAGATTGTGGATATACAGGAAAACCTAAATAAGATATTACCCGTTCTTGACGATATTGTAGGCGAGGGCCTTATGACACTTGAGAAGGTAAGGGTTATAAAATACAGGCATAGACAGCCCTATATCCCACCTGATACAGCTTAAGGCCTTGTCTTTTGCCGGCAAACGATAGGAGCCTTGCTTGACGTCATTAACAATATTGATGAAAGAGCATAAAGCGATACTGCGCGTGATAAAGGTTATGGACGCGGTTTTAAGATGTTTTTAACAATGGCAAAGAAGGGTCTAAAAAGACAGAGCCAATGAATCCGGGAACAATAGTCTTAATAGTTTTTTTATCGGTATACGCTTGTTTTGTGTTTTTGCCCGGCAAGAGGACGCTCGCGGTTTTGGCAGGCGCATTTATCCTTGTTGCGACACAGTCAATAGGCCTGCGCCAGGCCTTTTATGCCGTTAATTGGAATGTCATTGGTATATTCGTAGGGACTCTTGTTCTCGCGGATATTTTCATGGAGAGCCGTGTGCCGGCATACCTGGCAGAGATTATTGTTGATAAGGCGCAAAACACATGCTGGGCAATTCTTTTTATTTGCCTGATGACGGGAATGATCTCGGCTTTTGTAGAGAATGTCGCCACTGTGCTGATAGTGGCGCCGGTGGCGCTGGCATTGTCTAAAAAATTAAATATTAATCCAACCAATATGATGATAAGCATAGCCATATCTAGCAATCTCCAGGGCGCAGCCACCCTTATAGGAGACCCTCCAAGTATGCTGCTGGCGGGGTTTAGTAAGATGAATTTTATGGATTTCTTTTTTTACAAAGGCAGACCAGGTATTTTTTTCGCGGTGGAGACAGCGGCCCTTGTCTCCATGTTTGTCCTGTATATTTTTTTTAGAAAAGATAAGACCAAGGCGGCGGTTATACCTGTAGAAAAGGTCAGGTCATGGTTGCCCTCTATGTTTTTATTGTGCTTAATAGCCCTGCTTGCCGTTTCATCATTTTTTGACACGGGATTTTCATACTTGGCAGGCATTATATGCGTGGTATTCGGTGTTATAGCGGCACTTTGGAAGAAATTCGCGGATAAGTCGTCAATACTTGACGGTATTAAGAGGTTTGACTGGGCCACCGCGTTATTTTTGATAGGGGTATTTATTCTTGTAGGCGCTTTATCAGCGACAGGCTGGATTGACAGGGTAGCCGGATTTTTGTCAGGAACTATCGGAGACAATATATTTTTAGGATATACCGTTATTGTATTTGTGTCCGTGTTTATATCAGCGTTTGTTGATAATGTGCCTTTTCTGGCAGCGATGCTGCCGGTTGCCGTGTCTATGTCAGCCAAGCTTAATATAGACCCTACTATGTTTCTTTTCGGGTTGTTGATAGGCTCCAGCATAGGAGGAAATATCACGCCTATTGGCGCCTCGGCAAATATTGTTGCCTGTTCCCTGCTTAAAAAGGAAGGCTATACCGTCAGATTCTTTGATTTTGTCCGTATCGGCCTGCCCTTTACTCTGGCCGCCGTTCTTGCGGCGTATTTGTTTATCTGGCTTGTGTGGAAATAGCCGTCTAATAGTATACCCCCGTATTTCCGGGGTATTTTTTAACTTAATATAGGGGGAGTATTTCTATGTTTAAATTTATCAAGAAAGCATCAAAGACAGCGGGATTGGTTCCGGGCACTCTTGTGTATGTAGGAGATGAGCCAAAGGATAAGGTGAAAATTACAATCATCGATTACGCCCAAGAACGCTTTCAGAAGAGAGAAGTAAAGAGCGTTGAGGATTGCTTCCCTTTTAAAGAATCTCCATCAGTTACTTGGATAAATATCGACGGCATATACGACACGGATGTTATAAAGAGGATTGGCGACTATTTTGAAATTCATCATCTTATCCTGGAAGACATTGTTAATACCATGCAACGTCCCAAGCTTGAAGAATTTGATAAATTTATTTTCGTAGTCCTAAAAATGCTATATTACAATAAAGATAAAAATGAAATACAAGCCGAACAGGTAAGCCTTATACTGGCGTCAAATTGTGTTATATCTTTTCAGGAGAAGGAAGGCGACGTTTTTGATGCCTTAAGAGAGAGAATTAGAAACGGAAAGGGGAGAATAAGAAAGAGCGGTCCGGATTATCTGGCATACGCATTATTAGATTCCATAGTTGACAGCTACTTTTTGATACTCGAAAAATTAGGTGAAAAAATAGAATTAATTGAAGATGAGCTTATCGCAAATCCTACGCCTAAAAATCTGCAGGTAATTCAACGTTTAAGAAGCGATATGATATTTTTACGCAAATCAGTATGGCCGTTAAGAGAAATAATAAGTTTATTACAGAGAACGGAATCAGATCTAATTGACGCATCAACGGCAATATATATGAGGGATTTATATGACCACACTATTCAGATTATCGATAATATAGAATCTTTAAGAGACATGGTTTCGGGGATGCTGGATATCTATATGTCGAGTATTAGCAACAGGATGAATGAAGTAATGAAAACACTTACTGTAATCGCCACAATATTTATCCCCATTACATTCGTAGCCGGCATATACGGTATGAACTTTAACCCGGAAGCTTCATTTTTTAATATGCCTGAACTAAATTGGAAATTCGGGTATATTTTTGCGTGGGTTATAATGGGATTGATGGCTATGAGCATGCTTGTCTATTTTAAACGTAAGAAATGGCTATAGGAGGTTATATGAAGTGGCAATGGATAGTAATTTTAGTTTTGTTGCTTTTTCTAGTTATTTTTACTGTGCAAAACTACGAAGTTATTAAGATTCAATTTCTATTTTGGTCTTTTCAAACGAGTAGGGCCATCATAATATTTTCAACGCTATTTATAGGTATTATAATAGGATGGATAATCAATAAGGGGACACACTACTTAATTCGTTGACATACTGTATGCTAAAGTTATATAATTTAGCCATGCCAAGAATGCCTAGAATAGTAGCACCAGATTATCCCCACCATGTAGTTCAAAGAGGTAACAGACGCCAGCAGGTCTTTTTCCGAGATTCTGACTATGAGGACTATCTAAGATTCTTAAAAGAGTATTCCGAAAAATTTCAACTTAAAATTGTTTCGTATTGTTTGATGCCAAACCACGTCCATCTTATTGTAATTCCGCAACGTCACGATAGTTTAGCGAGCGCGATAGGAGATACGCACCAGAAATATACAAAAATGGTTAATTTACGTCAAGATTGGCGTGGTTATTTATGGCAAGGCAGGTTTAGCTCGTATGTGTTAGATGAAAGATATCTTTATACCGTATTGAAATATATCTTTTTAAATCCAGTGAAGGCGGGGATAGTTAAGAAAGCAGAGGAATATAAATGGTCGAGCTTGCGCCATCATTTAGAGAGAGACGGTAAATATTTTTTAGATGACGATATTATAATTGATATGATAGCCGATTGGAAGACGTTGTTGTATGATGATTTAAGCGATTTGCAGATTAAGCTATTTAGGAAGCATGAAAATACAGGTAGGCCTTTAGGTGAGATCAAGTTTATTGAAAAGCTTGAGAAACTTCTTGGAGTTAGTTTCAAGAGAAAAAAACCTGGCCCTAAAACAAAAATTAAATAGTGTGTCCCCGTATTTCCCCATAATATAAAGTTGGGGTGGAGAAAGCGGTACAGGTCATGGCGCAATGGCCTGCTCCGTTTCGGCGGATGGGTGATCATGAGGCGCTGGACTTTGGAGTTTAATAAGAATCCTTTGCGCGAAAGATTAGGGCAGGCAAAATCGCATTTAAAAGCTAAAAAAGCCAATTAGAAGTCAGGGATGCCTAAAAAGTTTATCTTAAAAGTTTAGGCTGTCAGATGGGCAGATTGTTACAGTCGGATTTTGCACTCACTGGAGGAGCGGTACGATAAGGATTAATTATTTGTAGTATAAGAAGTTAAGGAAAAAACAAAAAAACCGAGCGTGAGTGAAAAAGTGCAGATAGGGGGTAAAGGGGAATGAAACAATGGTATGAAGCGCTATTTGAGAATTACGCAGACAAATATGATAAAGAAGTTTATGTGCAGGGGACTTCAGGCGAATGCGATTTTATTGAGCAGGAGATAGCGCATGGCAAGTCCTTAAAAATAATTGATATCGGCTGTGGCACCGGCCGGCATTCAATTGAATTATCGAAAAGGGGCTATACCATTACAGGGATCGATCTATCGGAATCGCAATTGAAGAGGGCGAAAGAAAAAGCGGCAAAGTCAGGCTTAAAGATCGACTTCCAGAAACATGATGCCAGAAACCTTCCCTTTGAAAGCGAGTTCGATCTGGCGATCATGCTCTGCGAGGGCGGTTTTTCTTTAATGGAAACGGACGAGATGAATTTTGAAATATTAAAGAACGCGACAAAGGCGTTAAAAGATAAGGGTAAGTTTATATTCACGACATTGAACGGGTTATTTCCGCTTTTTCATTCCGTTAAGGAATTTTATAAGTCCGCAGCCAAAGAAGGCAATTCAGCGTGTAAAAACTGTTCTTTTGATCTGATGACGTTCCGGGACCACAACACTGTCGTGTTCGAGGACGATGCAGGCAATAAAAAAGAATTAACATGTAATGAGCGTTACTATGTACCGAGTGAAATAACCTGGCTTTTAAAATTGCTCGGATATAATAAAATTGATATTTGTGGCGCAAAGCTCGGAGCTTTTTCGAGGAACGACAAACTTACGACAGGTGATTTTGAGATGCTGGTTATTGCTGAAAAATAGTACTTTAACATATGGAAAATAAATTTAATTCAAAAAGAAAAGTCTTTATCAGGACTTTCGGATGCCAAATGAACGAAAGGGACTCGGAGATTATTTATAGCCTGATGATACACAAAGGCTATATTCCCGTCAAGTTATATGAGGATGCGGATGTTATAATATTTAATACCTGTGCCGTAAGAAGGCACGCAGAGGACAGAGTCTGGGGTAAGTTGAACGAGCTTAAAGGCCTTAAGGCGAAAAAGGCAAGGCTGGTATCGGGGTTTATGCCAACGGACGTGGCAGACAGAGGTGTCATTATAGGGCTTGTGGGCTGCATGGGTAAGGCGTATGGCAAGGAGGTATTCAAGAGATTGCCGCATGTTGATTTTGTCTGCGGCCCTTCCAATATCTATGATATCCCTGTCTTGGTTGAAAAGGCCTCATCCGGCAGGCGCAATGTCTGTTCTATCGCGAGGGGGAGCAGGTCTTTAGATAGGGAGAAATGCTCAAAAGGGTTTGCCAGGTCTTTGTATCTATACAGAGAAGATAATGTCAGCTCATTTGTTAATATCAGTTATGGGTGCAATAATTTCTGTTCATATTGTATCGTGCCTTATGTAAGGGGAAGAGAGGTCAGCAGGCCCCGCGAAGCCATAATTGAAGAGGTAAAATACCTTGTTGACAAAGGAATCAAGGAGGTAACGTTTTTAGGGCAGAATGTGAATTCCTATAAATTCCCAGATAGAGGATCGGCCGCGGGTAAGAATGATTTTGTAAGATTGCTTGAGGCTGTAAACAATGTCTCGGGACTTGAGAGAATACGGTTTATGACATCTCACCCCAAGGATGCCAATACCGGTCTTTTTAAGGCCATAGCAGGCCTTGATAAGGTTTGCGAGCATCTTCATCTGCCGCTGCAGTCGGGTTCTGATAGGATATTAAGGCTTATGAACAGGGGCTATACTTCAGGGCGTTATCTTAAGTTGATAGACGATATGAGAATGATAGCCCCGGGGTGCGCTATCACCACGGATATTATTGTTGGTTTCCCGTCTGAATCAGAAGAGGACTTCGAACATACGCGCGATATCATAGACAGGATAGGTTTCGACAGCGCCTTCATATTCAAGTATTCACCAAGGCCTTTTACCAAGTCCCTTGAGATGGATGACGATGTCCCTATGCAGGTAAAGAGGCGGCGCAATCAGGACCTGCTTGACCTGCAGGCCAAAAAGGCACGAGAGAATAACGCGAGGTTTATTGGCAATATTGAAAATGCCCTCGGAATTTCGCCGGCAAAAAGGCCCCCTGATAGTTCAGGTGACGTATCCGATTGTTATATAAAGGCAAGGACAAGGAAGAACCATCAAATAGTTTGTAAGGCAGATAGGTCTTTAATAGGAAGGGTATTTGATGTTAAAATAACAGGTGTCCAGGGTAACACGCTTATAGGGGATATGGTATGAGAAGCGCCTTGAGAGTTTTTTTGCTGCCTGTTTTATCCGTTATGCTTATGCCGGCACCTTGCATGGCGCGGGGCATTGACGATGCATGGGCGGATTATCTGCGCGGGGATTACAAAAGGACGGTTGACGTGTGCCGTTCTGTTGCCAATGAGGCCTCCTTGGGCGACAAGGGCCGTTATCTTATGGGGCTTGCCTTTTTGGCGCTTGGCGAGACGAAAGCGGCAAGAGAAAATTTTGAATTTATAGTCAAATATTATCCGCGGTCAGGGCTGGATGAGCAGCTTTTGCTTGGTATTGCTGATTCGTATTTTTTAGAAGGGGATTCTACCGGTGCCGCTCAGGCATATAAGGTTATGCTGGATAAATATCCCTCATCCGATTACGCGGCCATGGCATATCTTGGCATGGGTAAGGCCCATCGCAGGTTGGGAAAATGGGAACTTGCTCGTGGTTGTTTTAATAAGATCATACAGCAATACCCGTTAAGCCTCGAGGGGAAAGAGGCCAGGGATTATTATAAGAGGCAGGTATTTTTTGTTATACAGCTTGGGGCGTTTTCAAAAAGAGAAAACGCCTTAAGATATGCCGCTTTTCTCGAGGCAAAGGGGTATACCGTTTCCATAGACAGGGAGATGGATGGCAATAATGTATTGCATAAGCTTAAGACAGGGATGTTTAAAACATTAAAATCCGCCGAGGCTGAATCGATGCGGCTTAAAAGAGACGGATTTTCAGCCACGATAGTAAGCTAAAAGATGCCACGGGGTTTATTCATTGAATACGATAGTATTTATAACAGGTCCAACGGCGGTAGGCAAGACAGCGGTTTCGTTATCGCTGGCAAAATTATTAAAGGCCGAGATAATATCCTGCGATTCCATGCAGATATATGAGGGCATGGATATAGGCACGCAAAAACCCCCTATCTCCCGCAGGCGCGGCGTAATACATCATATGATTGGCGTAGTCCCGCCTTCAAGGAATTTCAGCGCCGCTGACTTTCGTTATGAGGCCCTAAACTGCCTTAAGCGGATTGAGAAAAAAGGCCGCCGCGCGCTGTTTGTTGGCGGCACCGCGCTCTATATCAAGTCATTGGTGGACGGGCTTTTCCCGTCCCCTCCGGCAGATTATGCCTTAAGAGAGGAGTTGTCAAGACAGGAGGCCTTAAACGGCAGAGGGTTTCTTCATAAAAAATTATCAACTATTGACCGCGGGGCTGCCGATATGCTTCATCCCAACGATACCCGCCGTATCATCAGGGCATTAGAGGTATGTATAAATGCCAATGCCCGTATATCGGAGTTGAGGAAGAATACCAAAGGCCTGAAAGACAAGTATGATATAAGGATATTCTGCCTTAACAGGCAGAGGCAGGCCTTGTATGATATAATTGATAAAAGGGTGGATACCATGTTCAGGAAAGGCCTTGTAGCCGAATGCCGCAGGTTAAAAGAAATACAGCTATCCATGACAGCCGGCCAGGCCTTGGGTTACGCGGAGGTATTTGATTATCTTGATAATAAGATAGGCCTTGACCGGGCAAAAGTATTGATCAAGCAGGGGACAAGAAATTATGCCAAGAGACAATTATCGTGGTTTAGGAATGACAAGAGATTTGAGCGGGTCGATATTGATGACCATTCGCCCGCCCAGGCGGCAAGGATATTATGCGGCAAACTTATGAGGTGAAAGAGCCTTTCAGCGATAAGTGCTTGCTTGTAACCGTAAGCCTGTATGAGGACAGGCAGAAAGGCTGGCTGCCAGAAGACAGCAGTGCCGAGTTCGAGGAGCTCGTTCTTTCAAGCGGGGCAAAGATATTGGGCCATATTATTGTAAGGCTGGATGAGCCCACCGCCAATTTTTTCCTGGGAAAGGGTAAGATAGAAGAGATACATGCCATGGTTGAGATGCTTGGTAAGGGTATCGATTCGGTAATATTGAGCGAAAACCTGTCAAGCACCCAGCAGAGAAATATGGAACAGGTATTGGGTGTAAAGGTTATTGACAGGACACAGCTTATTCTTGACATATTTTCACAGCGCGCTCATACCAATGAGGGAAAACTCCAGGTTGAGCTTGCCCGACTTGAGTATATGCTGCCGAGGCTGGCCGGATTGGGTATAAAACTTTCAAGGCTTGGCGGCGGTATAGGCACAAGGGGCCCGGGCGAAAAGATGCTTGAGACAGACCGCCGCGGTATTATGCGCAAGATAAAATACGTCAAGTCAGAGCTTTTCAAGCTTAGTAAGAGGAGAAAAAAACTGCGGCAGAACAGGATGGAACATTCTGTGGCCACCGTTGCTGTTATAGGATATACCAATGCCGGCAAATCGACCCTTATAAATAAGCTTACAGGTTCTGATACCTTCTGCGATAGCAGGTTGTTTAGCACATTAGACCTTACGGCGCGAAGGCTGGTATTGCCGAATAATCAAAAGATACTGCTTGTTGATACGGTCGGTTTTATCCACAAGCTTCCCCACGATCTTATCGAGGCCTTTAAGGCAACGCTCGAAGAGGTAAGAGAGGCGGATCTGCTGCTGCATGTCCTTGATATAAGCAGTCCAAAGGCGGGTGAGCATATGGAGGCCGTGCTCGGCGTGCTCAAAGAGATAGATTCTTATCACAAACCTGTTGTAACTGCTCTCAATAAGATAGACCTGGTCAGGGATAATTTTGACGCCGGACGCTTCCACAGGAATATAGAGGATTCTGTTATTATATCGGCAAAAGAGGGCATATCCCTGAAAACCCTGATTGATATGATAAAATCAAGGATAACAATGCTCGTTGAAAAGGTTGATATCCTTATTACGCATGATAAAATGGGTTTGTTGAGCTCTATCTATGAGCAGGGCCGCGTGCTTGAAAGAAAGGATACCCCTGAAGGTATTAGGATAAAGGCGATCGTGCCTAGCCATCTGAAGTCCAGGCTCAAGGCCTGATCTTGTCCGAAATAGCTCCATATAACAATCCCACATAACAATCCATAAAATAATCCTTGACAAAAGGTGCAAAAGTGATAAAATTGGCTTCCATGTTAGCACTCTATTGTTTAGAGTGCTAACATGGTGATC
>Ga0265297_10005421_pt1 | contig 19494 bp, 17 predicted proteins | sample Munlanlwell13791_FD_192502 | JGI IMG/M metagenome (GOLD analysis project Ga0265297, IMG submission 192502) | Leachate microbial communities from a municipal landfill in Southern Ontario, Canada - Leachate well 137-91 | ecosystem: Engineered > Solid waste > Landfill > Unclassified | place...
CGAACCTGGCGACAGCGTATCAGTACATTATTCGCACACTTTTATTGGTGATATTAAACACAAACTACTAAACGAATTAGAACGATCTACCAGCCACGATAAAATAACCGGCAATACCAGTGTTGGCCCGCACCGTCATGATGTTATATTTATGTTCAACAACTCACCCGCCCTATCGGTTGCATCACGTGGTGAAGTCCGAACTATCGTACTGGCACTAAAATTTCTAGAAGTTGCTATTATCGAACAAATTACCAACATTAAACCACTGATATTACTGGACGATGTATTCTCTGAACTAGATATCGACCGTCAAAAAGCCCTCAGCGATACCATCAGGTCACATCAAATCATCATTACCAGCACGCACGTGCTATCTGATAGCAATAACTACAAACACATTAGTTTGTAGGTCTATTCGCCATTTGGAGCAAAGTATACTAAATCATTAGACGTCTGGTCGTATACGTTCAAAGTAACATCATTAACACTATAGTAGGTTAGTTCTAGTGTTTGTGTAAATTTACGATTAACCTTTATATCACCAGTAACTCTCTTTTGACCAGTTGCAGAGTCTATATATTGTTTTATAGATGACACAACTAAACTTATCTCTGTTATTTTTTCAGTCTGGATGGTTTTTGTATTGGCATAATCGGTTATATACAGCTGAGTGTCATCTAGTTGACCACTAGACATTCCGCGATCTAGTAGTTTTGAAAAGCCAAGTAATACAACTCCAGTACTCTCAAATTTTTCTGGTGTTTTACCTACTGGGTCTAGCACTACCTCACCACTAGATGGGTCACTATATGAATTTTGTTCGACAATACCATTACCGCTACTTTGGTTATTACCGCGCATTATCACTGCGATAATAACAATAATTAGCGAAACTACTATAAAAGAAGCAATAATGACAAATAATTTTCTACGTGATGTCATATTAAGAAGCATCCATTACTTTGTTAATAACCTTACATATCCAGTATGTACCATGCTTAGTATGAACCCTGGATCCCATTCTTTTTTACTATTATTACTACCAGCCTGACTATTAGAATCACCGATTAACCATTTGCCGCTTGCAGTAACAGCTCTTACGACTATAAAGTGACCGCCGCTAGTAAATGGCGCCGGGCCATCTCCGGCCAGAATTACTAATCCCCCACCACGCAAGCCTTCATTAATAGCAGCTACGTTTTTGCCGGGCGACGATGATTTAAGTCCCCAATGTCCACCAATAACCGTATCTACGTTATGTAAACTGCCAGCAGCCTCACCATTTTCTACATAAACGGTTCCATTAGCTAGACCGTACGCAGAAGTATCGGCTGGTGTAACAGATTTGTCTGTCAAAGCAGTAATAATCATCGCCATTGCGGACGGACCACAGCCCGATGTTCCGACTGTACCACCAGGACCATATGGGTTCTTTTCCCATTGAGGATCGTTTTGGTTGTAGATAGCAAATCCATCAACGAATTCTGACGCCTTACCACTACCAGTACATATAGTATTTGATGTTGATGACGTACTATTATCAGGAATAATTGATTTAAATTGAGTGTAAATATTTAATGCATCACCACCACGATTAGCTCTTACTTCTGCCTCTGTGTCGGCCGATCCCTCATAGTCACGATGAAACAAAAAAGCAGCGTTATCGGCGGTTGTAGCAGCTTTTAGACTAGTCAATGCACCAGATCGATTACTACCTAGTTCTTGCCATGAATAATCTAACTGTAAACCCAGATCAATAATCGATCGATTGCTGGATTTAGATAATGTAACTAGTCCAGTCTGGCGACCCCCGTCTGTCCATTGGGCAATACCAAAACCTTTTCCTGCTACGGGTTGGTAGCCTTCGGTTGCGGTTATTCCACCCTCGATGATTGCTGGATTAAACCCTGATTCACGACTAAAGTTTCCTGCGATTCCAGACGCTTGTGCTAATGTTAAGCCTTTACCAATATAGTAACGTAGAATCTTTTCAAGATTATCATTACCGACTAATGACCCAGTACCTTCGCCGCCACCAACACTGCAACTGTCTGGGTCGTAAAATAGGATATCATTACTAGAAAAGAACCCTTCATCTGTAGCAAAGACAGATGCGGTCGGTATACCAAATGATGACACAATAACAAATAAACAAAAATATAGTAGTACACGTTTAAGCCTATTCATTACCAGCCTCCCGGAGTGTATTTGAGGCTAGTATCAGACACCGCCGGAACATCAAGGTGTAAGTGATTACACGAATCCCTAATCACATGAACATGTAGTGGATCGGCTATATTAACATTAGTCCCACAATTGAATTGACCTATTTGAGAATAACTATTCGCCGAAACTCCAGCCTGTAATAATATTGGCATGACCATATTTATTACAGCTATTGCATTAGCATCACGTCCGGTAGTTGCAACGCCATTTATTACCGCAATATCTATAGCACTACCATTTCCAGCGTAGTGACGACTGCGTGTTGACGATTGACCATTTGCTGTACTGTTGGTGCAGTGACGGTTAATATCGCTAATTTTAATTGAGTACTTATCTGTAATAGTGTCAATAATTTTTAGTATATTCATATTTATTCCACACGGTTCGGCATTAGCATCAGCACCATCGGCTATCGCCTGAATAGACGGTTTAACATCACCTAGATATGTGATATTGTTCTTAGCTACGATCTTGGCAGCAATGGATTGTTTGCTAGTGGCAGCAACCGGTATATCTTCGGTAGAATAACCATCCATACTAGCATCTGTACGCTGGTCGATATAAAACAGATAAAAGTCTGCATTTGCGTTTTGGTCATTAATCTTACACTCACTACCATCGGTACTTCCACTACCGTCATCACCACCGCTACCGAGTGGTATGTCGCGACTAATGCAGTTTGTTACGTATTTAGCGTAGTTACTACCAGGTATAGGCTCACCAGTCTCTTCATCATATTGTCCAGCCAGTGCGTCGGCTACGGCCGATGGGTCACGGTCTAGGTATTTAGGGGGAATACCAAATATTGGATTACAGAATGGATCAGATGCAATCTGTAAGGTTTGAATATCCGAGTCATTACAACTTTTAAAAGCAGCAGTTTGATTGGCGGTGTCTAAGGCACTTGATTTTGGAATAATACCAGCGAATGATGACGATACGATTGATCCTACAGACCTAATAGATCCGCTAATTGACGATACATTATCAGCATATGGTAATAGTTTATTAACTATACTGCCCAAAAAAGTGTTTTTGTTTGAGGCGTCTAGTGGGCTAAGTGTAGCCCTTTCGTCGTTGTTATACATTGCAACTGTTTGGTTTTGTAGGTTAGTATATGCCACTGCGTCGTCAATTGACATCGGTGCATTGCCACCAGCCTGGGCTGTTTGGCTGGCAATTACCCCAAACCCAGACGCAATAGCATTTCCAGCATCTTCACCAACTATTCCTTTAACTACATTTCCAGCAACTATGTCCTGTAACATACTTGGTAATAAGGCCAGGGCTATACTTACAGCCGCTTGTGCTATACCACCAATAATGTCTTTGGCGGTTAGTACAACATCAACACCCGGTACAAACATTAGGGCAATACCGCCAACAGTACTGGCTAGTTGGACCCAGCCATTAGCCAAGAAGTTACAGGTTCCAGCAGGACTTTTACCTAGAACAGCATTTATATAGTCGGTTAGTACGATCAAATCTCCGGCTAACCCACCACCAGCCATAAACTGAGATATATATTGGCTAGGTGCATTAAATCCACCTGATGTTCCATATAACGCATACTGCATTCCGGCAGAGTCCATTGCAGCCTTACGCTTGATACCAGATGTTACATCATGTGAAATATTTGTTAATATACCACCTAGATAAGCAACGTCCTCTGGCTTTGCTGTACCAGCCTTGATCTGGTCGGCTGTGTTTACAAAGATCATAGCGTACCGCGCTAGCTGAATAGCCCGAACAGTTTTGGCTGCAAACCCAAGACCACGAACAGCTGAGTATGCTTGGCAGGCCGTGTCGGCATAGCCTGTTAATTTAATAATATTAGTAACAGCACTAACCCCAGATGTTGCGGCAATGGTTTTTTCGGTAGCTTTTTCAGTAGAGTCTGAAGCTTCGTCGGCAGCCTGAGCGACCGCTGCCCTTTCGGCCTTAATTTTGTCAGCTTCTGCCTGTGGTATTTCTGTACCATCGGCTTTAAAACAGCCCTTGTCACCACAAGTTATCCCATCCGTCGGTATCGGTATGGTTTTACCACTTTTTGTACTTTCATTTATTGCCGCATCTTTGACGGCTATATCACCATCTGGTAGCGGCCGCGCCTTGGATACACCTATCTTGTTCGATACCCTACCCCATATTTTGTCGGCAAAACCCGCAAACTTTGGGTTATAGGCTTTGCGCGTGGCGGCACGTAAATTTGGATCAGTTTTTAGGTTGGATACAAATTCTTGTGCAGACATTGTAGTACCATTAAATGTATATGAAGCGGGTTTAACACGGTTACCAAATTTGGTTGGTGTTCCATCTATATCAATTCCAGCCAGTTTAAACCTAGCGGCTTGTTTATCTGATATAGTGGCAAACTTACACTTAATTGTAATTCTAGATCCACAAATTCCGTTTGTAGTGGCGGCGATTTTGCTGTTGAGTAATTTTGTTGAACGGGCATCGGCGCTACCTAGCTGTGTATTAAAACGATCAACTAGTGATTCTTTCATCTGAACTAATAAAATACCAGGCGAGAATAATAATGTTCCAGCTAGTCCACCCCCTAGACCAATAATTGCAATCAAACCTAACGGGCCGCGTTTTTTTAAAATAGCGCGTACATTAGCACCTGATAATATTTTGCCACCAGGCGTTTGTTTACTGCCGTAGTTACTGCCGACATTATTTTTCCACGAGGCGTCGGGATCTTTCTCTTTTTCTAGGGCACCGCCAGATAGATCACCCGATTTACCATCCTGTTTCATTCGCTCCGGGTTAAAATCATCATCAAAAGCTTGGCGCTGCTCGGCCTCGTGAAGTTCACGAGCTGTACGGCTGGTTGGACTATACGCCTCGTCTTGTTGCTGTTTGTCGTCGATATCAGGAGTAAGGTTGGCCATAACTACCTATTATTATACCCTAGACACTCGAGCCTGGGTTGATGTAACTACTGACGGTTGATTGTTCTATCGGGGCGCTTGGTTGTTGCGCGGCAGCGGCCTGTGGATTGGTTGTGATCAACTTTGTTTCGGTTTCACTAGCGACGATTTGAATGTGAACATGGTTTTGACCAGCAAAGAATAATCCTTGGCCAACTGGGAAATTCGCTAGGCGTTTTTTCTCTTCTTCGGTTAGCTTGAATACATCTGATAACACATCGACAGCACTGGACGATTGTTTTAGCAGCAATTGCATCGAGCTGTTGGCAACGATCGCACGGCCCATTTTGCTGCCCATAAAGTCTTCGACGTCTTGGGTGATGGTGGTTAGACCTAGGTAATATTTACGGGCGCGTTTAGCCAGACTGAACAAAAAGTTTGCCGAATCGTCGTATTTCATTAACTGCCAGGCTTCGTCAACGATCAACATACGCTTTTTTTGGTTGGTCCTGGTGATGTTCCAGATGTGCGACAGGACGATGTACATTGCAACCGGCCGCAGCTCGTCCTCGAGGTCGCGAATATTAAACACAACCATCGGGTTATTAATATCAATATTGGATTGTTGGCTAAATATACCCGCAAATGTTCCGGTGGTGTATTTGCGCAGACGCTGGGCTAGTTGTGGTCCACTGCCACCCATGTGTAGTAAGGTGTCGTATAGGTCAGAAATAGTTGGTGGAGTTGAGTTGTGAGTTAACGGGTCACTAGTAATACCAGCTCTGGCGTATGTATCAATTAGGGCCTGATCCAGGTCGGCTTCTTCGGCTGGGGTTAGCGCCGATATTGGCACACCAGTAGCGGCAACTTGCGTACCGCCCAACATTAATCGGAATAAACCATGCAGTGTGACTAAATTAGCGCGCAGGGCGTCTTCGGCTTCGTCACTGTCGATCACGCGCGGCAAATCAAATGGATTTATGCGCGTATCAGCGTTTAAACTAAGCCTAATATAACTACCTCCAACGGCATCAGATAGTTTTTGGTATTCGTTTTCGGGGTCGATGATAATGACTTCGCTGCCAGTCATCATACTGCGCAGGGCCTCTAGCTTGACGGTGAATGACTTACCAGCACCAGATTTGGCGAACACAACCATATTGGCGTTTTCTAGGCTGAACCTGTCAAAGATAACTAGGCCGTTATTGTGCATATTGATGCCGTACAACACACCCTTTTCTTGGGTTAGGTCGGCGCTAGTAAATGGAAAGCTGGTGCTGATGGCGCCGGTGTTCATGTTGCGACGAATCTGCAACTGGTCGGTCATTTGCGGGATGGTGCTATTAAGGCCTTGTTCTTGCTGGCTGCTGGCGACTTTGCTAAATACTAATTGCTGACCGAACAATGTTTCGATTTTGTGTTGAACAAATCCTAGCTCATCCAAACTATCGGCATACAATGTGACATACAGACCGAAACGGAAGAAACGCTCGGCACCAACCTGCAATTGGTCGCGCAGTTCTTCGGCGTCATTAATGGCGGCCTCTAGTCCTGGATCGCGAGTACGTCCTTTTTCGTTGTTGATCGATGTCGATGCTTCTAACTGAGTAACCTTTTTGCGCAGGTTATTTAAGACCACCTGGCTATCAACCGGGTAAATAAACATGCTGACATCTAATACTTCGTCGATGTTGATTAGTGACGACAACCAACCGGTGTATATCTGCCTAGGGTAGCCATAAACATACAACGTGCGACCATATTTAGTACCCAAACGAAAGTGTGATGAGTGAATTTCAAGGCTGCTGGGTGCGATCAGGTCACGTAGTGTCGTAACGCCTTTTAAAAAGGCCTGTTCGACTTCGGCTTGTTCTAATGCACGCTGCTGCGCAGCGATATCGACTGCATCCATTTTCTTTTTGGCCATTACAACTGTCCTCCGAATCCGATTGCCGGCGCTTCACCTGGTGCTTTTTTGGTATAAACCGATGTAACATCTTCAAAATTACCTAACGGCTCGCGTACGGCTGTGTCTGGGTTGTAGGCATTGTAATACAACTCCCCTAGCTCTTTGGTGTTTAGTTGCACACTCTGAACACCTAACTGGAACAAACCTGATGTAACGGCGTCGACGCGGTTTTTGATCTCGTCTTTGGCTTTTTCATACGTGGCGGTATCGATTTTGGTAATATTGTTTTTTTGTTTGGCAAATAGCTTACCAAAAAATCCTTTGGCCTGGTCTTTGAGGTTACTTAGGTCGCCCAGTGGATAGTATGGAATAGCGATAAAGAATGATTTGTCCATAATATTTGCTTCTTGGGATAGTATGTCGATAAAGTTAATGTAATCGTCCATTAGAACGTTCAGCAGCATGTTGTCCTGACCGCGGCGAATCTCGACCAAACGATCAATGTATGGGCCAATATCAACGCGCTGTGACCGGATTAATATTTGGACAGGGTGGTTTAGTGAGTTTAGGAAATTTTGATAACTAAACTCGACGCCTTCTCTTTCGCGGCTGCTCATCAAGTCAAAGTTAATTGATTTACAGGCAACAACTGCGCGGAAAGTTCCGTCGGCCATAATTACCAGGTTGTCACGAATTTCAGATAATTGCAGTGAGTTTTGGGTCGAGTGCGGGTTTTTGGGTAGTGGCGCAGGCGTCGCGGTATTGCCGCTACCAATCGGTGCTGGTGCCGCCACAGCAGGAGCTACCGGTGCAGGTGCCGGTGCGGACTGAAATGGAAATTGGTTGTTAGGTGGCATGCGCTTCGATTCCCACTCCCGTTAGTTTGCCTTATCGCAGCGAGATCACAACCTCTTCGTTCATGTCATTTTGACTGTTGATTCGGTTGGCTTCACGCGCGATTGTCTCGATAGACAAATCGGCATTGTTTGCAAGGTTCATTATACCAGGAGACACGGGCTTTTCGCTAGTGGTTTCAGGCGCGGCTGCGACTGGTGCTGGCGGTGCTACGATACCCTGCGTGGCGACGGCGGCTAATTGGTCATCCAGCGGTTGTATAACAGATTGTTGAATATCGTTTGGATAAGGATTGTATGTCGGTACGGTTACGTTTGCTGGTGCTGTCACTGGCGGTGTGTATGCCGACGCTGTGGTGGCGGCTGGCTGAGATCCAAAAAAGTTATACGCGGCCGGCGCTGGTGCGGGTGCTGGTGTTTGTGGGGCTGGCTGATGCATGCGATTTACCATTTCCTGATGCCGTTTGGCATCACTCTGCCCTAACCTGTAATCCAGGGCCTGTGCAACGCTGTTGTCGCTATCTAGGACGTCGATGGCTTGTTGGGCTTCGAAATACACATCAGTGTTCATAGCGCTGTTTGGTGCCTGGACGCCCTGTCCGCGCACTGCCCAACCTTGGCTGTCGACAATTTTGGCCAAGTATCCAAAACGTTCTTGGGCTTCACCTTGGGATAAGTTTTTTGTTCGCTGGACTTCGACGGTTTTTGGTACAGTGATCTCGATTAACGAATCAACCCCGTCGGCATCCCACAGGCGCCTGCGCGGTTTTAGGTAAAACGACACCATGGCGGCCATATAGATCTCCATTGGCTGATCTTTGCGCAGCGGCAGCGCAATCGCACCAAAAAACAATATGACAGGCAACGGAATAATCGCCAGCGGGATAAATATTTGCCCTAGTCCCCACGCCCCAGCAATCGCTAGTGCAACAATAATCAGATATATAAACTGACGAAAACTAAACGGCCCGATGAGTTTGTCATCCGCCTCGACGTCTTGGGGTACTTTATATACTGCCATTGTGCTTATAGTATACCAGTGGAATATTATTTACTAAAGTAATCGTGGTAGCCCTCATCAGCACCGTCTGGCGTTTGTCTCCCTTGGTCATCGGTTGAACTGCCGTTTGACCCAGCTGATTTTACAGGCGAGGCTTCACCATTTGAATCAACTTGGATTGGTGTTGTACCAACAGCTCCTGTTGCTGCCGCTGTGGCGTTTGCTTCGGCCCGAGTCCTAAGTGATGTTGATTCGGCCGTACCTGACGAGTTAACGGCAAATGACGCACCTTCGGCTGCTGTTGTCGTGGTGGGTTGTTCGCTGCCACCAGGCGCGGCTTCGATATTTACCTGGTAGGTTGAGTACGAAAGTGCATCACGTTGTTTGGCATCTAGGCTGTTGCTAAGTCGTGGGTCTGCAAAGATATCATTAACTTGCTCGGGCGCAATACCGCCAGTCGCAGCAGCGCGATTCAATGAGTCGCCAGTTTGTCCGATGATATCAGCCAGTGACATGCCCTCCCATGTCTTGCGGTCACTCGTCGCACCCTCAAGCGTAGTGTGAACTCCAGCTGCCCATTTGGATACATCGGCAGCTTTGGTTTTGACCATTTGGCCGTGGTTGGTGTTAATGTTTTCACGGAGTGCCTCGACGGCGCTTTTGTTGGCGGTTCCATTCTTTTCAGCGCTCGAAACCGTATCGTAGAAGTTTTTCATACCAGATGCGCCTTGAGTAAATAGGATGTTTTGGGCGGCTTTCGCCTGAACCTTATCGCCCTTAGTGAGCGCCCTTGATAGTGCTTGGTGCGCAGTAGTCCTACCAGATGTAATCTCGGACTGTAATAACATTTCACTCGATTTGATGTCTTTACTATCTTGTTCGGACGCTAGCGCAACGCCACTGGCCGCTAGCCTGTTACCGAATCTACCCGTCTTGCTATTAATACCTCTATTTATGGATGATATGCCCTTACGCAGAGGATTCTTACCTTTATATTCACCTGCCAGGGTGAGTGATCGGTTTTTGGCGCGTTCAGCTTTACGATAATTTTGTAATTGGCCTAAGCGAGAATTTTCGAATCCTTTGCCGCCAGCCTTGCCCAGTGACCCGCCAAGTTTGGCGCCGATACCGTTTAGTGTCGTACCGATATTTCCCATAGCGTCTAATGATTTCTTTAATAGGCCGGGTACGATAAACAGCGGCAATATTAACACGGCGGCGGCGATCAATTGTCCGAACCAGTTGTTGGCCTTGTCGTCGAACCCACCGTCAAACGTGAACGATAGGATGCCTGATGCTAAACTGGAGGCTCCATAAACAACAGCAATAATTGGGAATAACAACAGCATTGTCATTAATCCCTTTTGCCATTTTTTGAACCACTGTTCGGTGTTTGGCAACAAGAATGCGACGAATGCCAGCGGTGATATAACAATTAGCAATATGATGAATGCTTGGCGGGCAACTAATATGAACAAGATCATTATTAGGGCCACGACAGCAGCCAACAGCACTGGTATTAGTGTAGATAGTAGCGCGTACAGGACCGCTACTACACCTGTAAATCCTAATATCCCGCCGGCGACACCAGTAAATCCGGATCCTGTTGCCCATGGGTCGGCACCCTTGCCTGTGTATGAACCCAGGGCGGTAGATTGTATTGCGCTAAACATATCTCTGATCGAATAACCTAATATATTCGACAGGTCGACGCCGATCTGACATATATAATATGATGTGTTTACTAATATTGCTGCAATGACTAGCCTAGGTAGCATTTTCTTGACGCCATAGTTTGAAATACCGGTACCTGATAGTTGCGAGAATATAATTATCAGAAATGCCAACACAAACGCACCGTTGGCGATATTGCGCATGATAGACCAGGCGGCATATGTTGGATTGTTGGTGTCTAATATTTTGGGATCAGTCCGCAGAAAGCTGTCGGACAAGAATTTGAACGCCGAATCCGCAACCCCAGCCAAAAAGTTGATTACCGGGCAAATAATCCATCCGATTGTGTCGACAGTACAGGCGACGGTATTGGTGCCGTCGCCACTGGGATTTGAAGTTGGCGTAGCCGCACTAGGATCAGACTTTACTGCTAAAATATAGGGCTTATACAGTTTGTTTATCTCGTCCGCAACTTCTTTGCAGGTACGATCTACATTTTCAAACCCAGCGTAACCACCGATCCTAGCGGTAAATGCTTTATAGCTTGTTCCGTCTACCAGGCCGGCATTTATACGAAACCACTTTTCGGCGTATGTCCCGTTATTGTTTACGATCGTCAACATCAGATCGCGAACATCGGTTGCTGGCGGCTTAGTAACTGTACCGCCCTCCCAGCTTTGGCCCTTGGCACAGCGCTGAAAGAAAACACCACGATAGAACGTGTACCATCCGGCGCTAGTTAGGTCGGGCTCGGCGCTGGCATATATACGGGATTTGATAAACGATAATACGCCTTCTGTGCCTTGGGATACCGATTTGTTACCAATTGGTGACGTTACGCTGACTGTTTGCCATCCAAACGCTAGCTCGCCAGACGTGGCTGCACCTACACAGCGTTCGGGTGTGTTCGGAAATTCTTTCCATGTAAAACCGCCGCCACACAGCACTTCGTCGGCCTTTAGCCCCCACAGGCTGAGGGCCTGTGACACCAGCCGCTTACCCGAATCACCAGAACACGATATAGTTGCGTCATCGCCAACGTCGGGCAGTAGGTCGCGCATATATGGACCAATATTAGCCGTGCCAACGTTAAACCAGGTTGTTAACGTAACGGTGTTTGATCCACCGCGCGTAGCCTCCTGCTGTTGAAAACATTTACCAATTGCCCTGTAGTACAACATAGATTGAACTTGCCAATCCAGGTTTTGTTGTGATGCAACGCTGACGCCACTACAACTAGTAACAGAAACCCCATTAACGATGCTGGTAACCCACTTACCGCCGGCTAGTTCACAGGATGTTTGGGTGACAACTGGCGCTGCGTTAGCTAAACTGGGCGATAGCACCGATACAACACTCGAACAAACCACCATCAAAGCAAATAGCGCAGCAGCCACCCGCTTCCGCTCACTTACAATATGAAATATACGACGCTTCATCTAGTAGCTATTTAACCATGAGAGGAATAAATTGAAAATAGAGGCCCCTGCAAGGGGCCTCTATTTCATTCGTATAGTAATTGTCCGAAAGGACTACACCTTGTCTATAGATGTAATACTGTAATTACCGTTTACCAGCTGTACTGATATATGCCAAGTGCCATCCGAGTCGACGTTGGATTGGTGTGTATATTCTGATACCCCAGATTCTTCTCGGTTATCTTTTGCATGAAAGGTTACATTCATCTCAAAGTTGTTAGCATCTGTTTGGCTAGTTAGCTCACTGTTTGTGTAGGTCTCCACGGAGTCATATGGAGTCTTGTCGCCCATGAATAGAGACAACATGTGATTATTCATGACGGAATAACGAATATCACGGATACCTTCACTATTTGCAGTTGTACCAAACAGACCTGATCGGAAGGTTGAATCATATTTATCAATCATCGCATTTTCAAATTCACCCTTGGCCGAGTTTTCGTAGGCTGCAAACTCTGATTTAGTTGCACCAGCGTTTAGCCAGGCGTCGTATACGCGTATTAACTGTTGGGCATACGCTTCTGGATTTGGGGCCTCGGCCGCTGTAATAGTGGCAAAATCACGAAGTTCTTCCGGTGACATAGCGGCGATTTGTTCAGGTGTGACACGGTTGGCATCTACGACAACCTCGGGTGATGGTGTTGATGTTTCGCCGGGGGTTGCGGTTTCGGTTGCGACAGGGTCGCTGCCAAAATCTGGGGCGTTGTTTGACGTGTCGCCCTTTGGCAGCATCAGACCAACGACGGTTGCAACACCGGCGGCGGCAGCCAGGCCGAATGCACCAAATTTGGCAGCTTTGGTCTTAATAAAAGGCTCTTTCTCGGTCTGCTCTTCTAGTAACTTTTCTTTGCGAGTTTCAAATACCGTGGTTGTAGTTTCGGGTAGGTCGGCAGTTGTGTGTATTTCGCTGACCAGACCTTGTTCGAAGGCCTCGGATAGTGGTGTATCAAATTCGCGAACTGGCAGTTCTTGTAGTCCCTCTGGGGCGTTACCAGAGTGGTTGATTTTTGTGTTTTGGTTTGTTGGTTGTTCGGATGGCATTAGTTTTGTTCCTTGTACTCTTATGTGGTTACTAAAAACTGATCTGTAAATACTTATACACTAAAATGTCTAAAAATGCAATAGCTTATGGTTATTTTATACAAAAATATTGCGTGAAATGGTAGTTTGTCGTATCTTATAGATAGATTATGACAATAAAACAAAAAGTAACTTTGTTCATTTTGCCAGCACTAATTATTGTTGCTGGCGTGTTGGTGTTTATACCGCCTGCAAGCGCTGCAAATAACTGTGGCACCGAGACGGCGATATTGGATTGTGGCAGTGTTCCGGGCAAAGACACTAACGGCGATGGTGTGATTGACAGTAAAGATATCGAAAACAACGGTATATGGAAGCTATTAGTTGTAGCTATCAATATCCTAACCGGTGGTATTGGTGTGTTGGCGGTTGCGGGGATTGTATACGGATCTATCCTGTACACCAGTGCTGGTGGTAGCGCCGAACAGACCAAAAAGGCTATCGAGGTTATACGTAATGTGGTAATTGGACTGATCGCGTATGCATTAATGTATGCTGGGTTAAACTTTATTATCCCTGGGGGATTGTTCGGATAATGACTAGATCTGTCAAAAACTGGATCGTGGCGCTGTGTTTTGCGGTGTTTGTTGGTGGTACGGCGGTATCGTTGGCCGCACCCGACACCACATTTGCGGCTGGCACAACCTGTACCAAGGCGTCTAGGGTTCTGACCTTCCCTGTTTGGTACCGGGGCCTGAACGTTAGCGAAAGTGATTGTACGATCATCTCACCAGATCAAATTGGTGGCATCGGTCCGTTTATTTGGCGTGTGGTGTTGAATGTTATCGAGATTGGTCTGCAACTGGTTGGTTATATCGCCTTCTTCTTTATTATTTATGGTGGATTCCAGTTCTTGACATCCGGTGGTGACCCGTCCAAGGCCGCGTCGTCGCGTCAAACGATTTTGAACGCGGTAATTGGGCTGGTGATATCGTTTGCGTCGATCGCGATCGTTAATCTGATTGTTGGTATAATTAAATAATCATGAAAATATTCACACAGTTTGCACAAACATTGAACGCCGGTGAATTGGGTATTCCGACGACGTCGGCTGATGATTTGTTGCGTAACGGATTGTTTACGGCGTATTTTATTGCTGGTGCGATTGCTGTTATTGCGATCATTATCGCTGGATTTTCGATGGTGACCGGTGGTAGTGACCCCGGAACTGTTACCAAGGCTAAAAACACCATATTGTATTCGATTATCGGATTGGTTGTGATTATCTTTGCTGCCGTTATTACTCAATTTGTTACTGGGAGGTTTTAGGAATGAAAAGTATTAAACGAATGATTATCAGCCTGGCGCTAGTATTGGGTGTTGGCGCTGGCGTGCTGTTGCCTGCCGTTAGTGTTGGTGCGGTTAATGTGTTTGACGAGGCCTGTAACGGGGTGACCAATAGCGCAGTGTGTAGTAATACATCTGACAACGCCGAGAGTTTAATTAAAAAGGTTGTTAATATATTGCTGTATATCCTGGGTGCGGCGGCTGTTGTGGTAATTGTTATCGCCGGAATCACCTATACTGTGTCTGGTGGGGACTCTGGCAGCGTCACGCGCGCCAAAAACATGTTGCTGTATGCTGTCATTGGACTAATCGTCGCGGTGTTGGCCTATGCGATTGTCAATTTTGTGCTGACGAGCTTTAAATAACAATAGCGATACCCCTTAACAAAGATACTAACATCTGTTATAAAAGGAGTAAGACATAATGAAAGGAATCAATGTAATGAAAAAAACAATCAAGACTGCTCTTGCTGGACTGCTGATCGTCCCTGCACTAGCACTAGGTGTTAGCGTTTTTGCCCCTGTGGCTACGCCAGCATACGCTGTTGACGGAATCGGCGCTGGTGCCGAGGCTGCCAAAAGTGCCGACCAACCAGCTGCCCTAGATGGTAGCAACGGTGTTTTCAAGAACATCGTTAACACTGCCCTATACATCATCGGTGCGTTAAGCGTATTGATGCTGATCTATGGTGGTATTCGTTACACCGTATCTGGTGGCGACACTGCCAGTGTTACAGCTGCCAAAAACACGATCCTTTATGCGATCATCGGTATTATCGTTGCACTGTTAGCCTACGCTATCGTCAACTTTGTACTGGGCGCATTGATTGGTTAATAACTAACCAGATTACGACATAACCAGACAATGAAATACCCGGCATCACGCCGGGTATTTCATTGCACCATCGTTGCCATCCTGACACCATACGAGTGCCGTGCATTCTCGCGCGACAGTATTGCGATAGTATTGCGAGGGTCTGGATTGCGAGGGTCCGGCCCTCGCAATGGCCCTCGCAATATCCATGCTGTAAAACTGAGATTTACCTTAGCGAGGGCCGGACCCTCGCTAAGGTAAAATGCGCGAACACGTAATTGAATGCGCAATTATCTCGACCTAGTCGTTGTTGGCTAGCTCGTGTTTGATATATTCCAACTCGCCCTTTCGTTGTTCGTAGTCTTTGTGAAATGTAAGGTATTCCCCTGCCGACGTAAACAGATTTGATATAGGGCCGGTCGACAGCCATTTTGGTGGTTTTGCATCAACATACGATTGTAATGACGAGTATCTGTAATGTCTCCACTCGTGTGGATTAAGGTGAATGTAGCGAGAAATGTGCAGCAGATAACCATCCGATGTTATGTGTGACGCCCGGTATCTACTTTCAAATAGTGGCCCCGATCGTTTGTAGCGTTTATTAAAGTAGCTTGCGTATGACGTCATGACTGCGTGGAGCAATTTGGTCATAGCTTTTTCGTTAATTTGTAGTACCAACAGATGAAAATGGTTTGGCATTAGACAATATGACAGCAATTGTATGTCATCGTAGTATTTTGGATAATCGGGGCCGTGCCGCCTGGTTGCGCCAAAGTCTGACAGGTACCTTTCTAGGATAGAAATAAAAAAGACGAAATCTCTTTCGTCCCTAAATAACACTTGTTTATTTACCCCACGCGCATAGACATGGTAATAACTGTTTGCCACATCGACTTTGCGTATGTTCCTACCCGGCATGTTTTTACTATAACAAATAGCCGTAATTTGCACATAGTAGAATTGATTTATTGATTGTGTACCTGAGATTTAGCTGAGCGAGGGCCGGACCCTCGCTAGGGTGAGAATAAATAACGGCCCGTTTGTGGGGCCGTTATTTATTAAAATCGCCTATTCTTTATTAGAGAACTTGGATCTTTTTTGCTTGTTCTTGTTTGATCTTGCTAAAGCTGATTGATAGAACGCCATCTTTTAGGATTGCTTCTACTTCGTCTTCTTTGACACTTACAGGAAGTGCTAGTGTGCGGCTGAATTCGCCCCAATAGCATTCTTGGATGTGCCAGTTAGTCGCATCGGTTTCGTCACCACTAGATAGCGTACCGCTAATAGTTAGGATCCCGTCGCTGATGCTAACATCAAGCTCTTCTTTGTTAACACCGGCCGTACGAGCCTTTACGACAAGTTTGTCGTCGGTTTCGTATACATCAACTGCTAGTTGACCTGGGAATTCTTCTTCGCTGTCATCCCATGTGTCTTCTGCGGCTGTTGCAACAGTCGTTGTTTCGGTTGTTGTTAGGTCGTCGTCGTTAAGGAAGGCTGCAGCCAGCTCATCCTCAATCAGTAAATCATCGTTTTGTTTACGGGCCATGATATCCTCCACTTTCTCTAGGCTCTACTATCCAAATAGTCTTTAACATTATAACCAACATTTGCGATATAATGCAACTAACAAGCCAACTAAACGTAAAAAACACAATGATAGATACGGTACTTTCGTTTGTAGCCCCACACCCCTGCTGTGGATGCGGTAGAATCGGTGGTCTTTTGTGTGATAATTGTAAATATAACATCGTAAATGAGCGTGAGTTATTGTGCGCAGCCTGCAAGCGGCCGACTGGAGCGAGCGGTAGGTGTAACAGTTGTCGAGCGCCGTATGACCGTATCTGGTATGTTGGCGAAAGGCGCGATGGTTTGCAGCGACTGATCGGGTTGTATAAATTTGAACGGGCACGGTCGGCGTACCGAACATTGGGTGATTTGATACTGACTCAATTACCAAATTTGCCATCTGATACGGTGGTGGTCCCTGTCCCCACCTTGGCCGCACACGTCCGAGAACGCGGCTATGACCACACGTTATTAATCGCCAGGTATGTCGCCAAAAAACGTGGGCTACGACTGGATAGCGTGATTGGTCGGCGAGGTGGAACAACTCAGCGCCACACGACGGCCAAGCAGCGTGAACAGCAGGCCAAGACGGCGTTTGAGGCTAAGGGCTATTTGCGGCCGGATGTGCCGTATTTGTTGATCGATGATGTGGTAACGACAGGTGCGACTATCAAATACGCCTCCGAGGCCCTAAAACGGATAGGCGCTAAGGACGTTTGGGTGGCCGTGGTCGCCTATCAGACACTCGACTGATGGCCTGGTATCTGTTATGATGGTCGTCGTAACCACATATTTATTTGGAAGGGTGTCCGAGTGGTTTAAGGAAATAGTCTTGAAAACTATCGTATCAGCAATGGTACCGCGAGTTCGAATCTCGCCCCTTCCGCCAAATCAAGAAATGACCTTTGTGGTCATTTTTTGATTTGGTGTTTGATGGGTATATCGCCCTAAATTACCCTTTCTGGTACACTGATAACAGATGAAAATACTTGGAATCGAGAGTAGTTGCGACGAGACGGCCGCTGCAGTTGTGCAGGACGGCCGGATTTTGCTGAGCAATGTTGTTAATACGCAGATTGATATTCACGCGGCATATGGTGGGGTCGTTCCAGAGGTAGCTGCCCGCAGCCATATCGAAGTCGTTAACCCGGTAATTAACCAGGCGTTAACAGATGCCAGTTTGACCTGGGATGATATTGATGCGATCGCTGTGACCTATGCGCCCGGACTAATTGGGTCGTTGCTGGTGGGCACATTGGCGGCACGAACGCTGGCGGTTTTAAAAAATAAGCCACTCTACCCTATCCACCACGTCGAAGCGCACGTTTATGCCAACTTTTTGAACCAAACACCACCAGAGTTTCCGATGCTAGCACTTATAGTCAGCGGCGGACATTCACAGCTGGTATTATTCAGATCGCACGGTGATTATGAATTATTGGGTCAGACTCAGGATGATGCCGTTGGCGAGGCCTTTGATAAGGTAGCCAAAATCCTTGGTTTGCCCTATCCAGGTGGGCCATCGATTGCCAAATCAGCCCTTGATGGCAATCCTAGGGCCTACAGCCTACCAAAGTCCAAGATGAGTGGTAAATACGATTTTAGTTTTTCGGGCCTTAAAACAGCCGTTTTACGGGCCGTACAGCGTGAAACGGGTGCTGATTTCACTTTTCCTTCCCACGAGCTGCCAGAGCGTTTAAATGACGTCCAGCGGGCAGACTTTGCCGCCAGCTTTCAACGTGTAGCGGTTGAGACGTTAGTCGATACAGCCGAACGCGCGTTTATTGATTACGCACCAAAATCGATTGTTATTGCCGGTGGTGTTGCGGCTAACGCTGAACTTCGCCGTCAACTAAGCCAGCGACTACCTATTCAGATTGATTATGCACCGATGAATTTATGCACTGATAATGCCGCTATGATTGCGACACTTGGGTATTATTACTCGCAAAAAAAGGATCCGGTCGATCCACTAGAACTAGAGGTAATCCCTAGTTTATCTATGACCAAGACAACTTGGGCGTGATATAGTATTGACGTACGCCAGGATTATTGTATAGCTATATGCTATCGACCAAGTGATCTAAAGCGACGGATGATGGATTTGGCGGCTGGTAGACCGCGGTTCCAGATAGCATATGCCGATGACAAGGGTTTGTCGAATGTGCCGGCGAATGTTACTTCGTGATCTGACCAGCTGCGTTTAAACGTCGATACGCCGTCATTGATTAGGCCACCAAAGTCATAATTATTCAATCCCCACTCTTTGGTGCGACGAATAGCGTGCCATTTGAGTGCGTAGTTGGCGCGTAGTTCTTGGCCCTGGTCGTTCATACCGCCGTATAGTTCGAATGCGGTATCGGCGCTGATGGCTAGCCATAGAAATGCAATTGGCTGGTCGTCACTATAGGCCGCAAACACTGGTGAGTGATCCCCTAGCGCGTTGAATGCGTCATAGTAGTATTGGTCGTCGTGCAGATCAAATTTGGCGCGTGATGAGGTGTGACGGTAAACGTCTAGACACTTTGCTAGTTCGTCTTTGGTGCGAACGGACTTGATCGTAATTGGCTCGGCGGCTGATTTGCGGATGTATTGACGCGTTTTTTTGGCCATTTGCATTAACAGATCACTTTCGCTTTGATTCAAATCAAGCATGATGGTGTTGGGCGGCAGAATCCGGTGTGGTGACTGTTTCCAACCTGTTAGTAGTGGGAATTCTGCAGTA
>Ga0265297_10005422_pt1 | contig 19492 bp, 12 predicted proteins | sample Munlanlwell13791_FD_192502 | JGI IMG/M metagenome (GOLD analysis project Ga0265297, IMG submission 192502) | Leachate microbial communities from a municipal landfill in Southern Ontario, Canada - Leachate well 137-91 | ecosystem: Engineered > Solid waste > Landfill > Unclassified | place...
GATCATCGCCTCGTTCGGTACGACCTTCGCCTGGTTCACGGTGTCCAACACCGTCGAAGTCGGTCAGATGCAGATCAACGTCAAGACCGACACCTCGCTTCTCATCCGCGTCTACGACGGGGAGTTCGAGGGCGATCCCGCGCAGGATCTCCTCGACGAGGAGAGCCTGCTCGACGCGGCCACGTACCGGAACAACCTCGTTTCCACAGACATCACCGCCACTACCGAGTACTCCGGCCTCGCCGGCTACCGCCTCGGTCCGGTCACGGCCGCGAACGCCGCCTACGACGACCTCGACGGCCAGACCCTCAAGACCATGGACGTCATCACCAAGGCGCTCACGACCACGACCAATGCGAACTCGCCCACCGGCGACTTCGTCGAGCTGAAGTTCTGGCTCCTCTCCCAGGTGTCCAACAACACGATCTACCTGTCCGACCTGAACATCTCGGTCGAGGCGGCGACGAACGATCTGGACACCCAGGACAACGTCATCTACGCGGTCAACCTCGCCCTGTGGATGTCGCAGGAACTCGCCACCCCGGTCGTCAATCCGGCGCTGATCTTCAGCACCAACCCCGACTACGCATTCGCCTTCACGGCGGGCATGCGCGGCGCCGCCGACACACCCGACGAGCCGACGATCGCCGGACCGTACACGCTGACCGCCGGCCAGCGCAGCGGGCTGCTCGCGCAGCACTCGCTCTTCTACGGCCTCGATTCCGCCAGCATCTCCTCGTCGACGGCTCCGACACCCATCGCGGCACTCGACGCCGACACGCCGTCGCTGATCACCGTCCGCATCTACATCGAGGGCTGGGACGCCCAGACCACCAACGCCATCCTCGCATCCAAATTCAACATCTCGTTCAACTTCGAGATCATCGAATGAGTCGCATCCCGCATCCCCGCCCGATGAAGGCGGGGAGGCGGAACGACGGAAAGAAGGAACCTGCATGAACGCATTCAAGAAAAAGATCCTTCTCGCGGGAATGGTTGCGGTTTTCTCGTTCCTCACCATGATCGGCGCCACGTACGCCTGGTTCACGATCGGCATGGCATCGCAAGTCTCCGACATCCAGCTGAACGTCCAGACCGCCACATCGCTCATGATCATGATGGACGACGAGAACGGCGGCGGGTACAACATGGTGGACGACGAAACGTACCTGCTCAACCCCGCCAACTACGTCACGCTGCTTTCCAACGACAACATCCTCGCAGAATATCTATTCACCGACATCATCCTCGAGCCGGTCACGACCACCGACGGTCTCTCCATGATCCGTCAGGATCTCATTACCGCGGCATCCGCCAGCCCCGCCGTCCCGGGCCAGTACATCGAATTCTCGATGTGGATCCTGTCCCAGGACAAGGACGTGACGGTCGCAACAATGGAACTCGCGGTCGTCTCGAACGAGTCCAACACCGATCAGCAGGACGAGATCGTCAACGCCGTCCGCCTGTCCGTGAAATCGGCCGACATCGCGACGCCCGTGATCTATGGCTACGACAAGGATTACGATTACGAATACACGGACACAACGGTTATCCTCCCCGCAACGAAGACGGCACTCGAAGCTTTGCATGGCCTCTATTACGATGACACCGCTGTTGCGGACCAGTCCACGGACGATCTCGCACTCGCCGACACGATCCTTTCACTTACGGCCGACGTTCCCGAGAAAGTCACCGTCCGCATCTGGATCGAAGGCTGGGACTTCGATTCCAACAACAACGTCCTGAACGCCGACTTCAGTTTCTCCTTCGGTTTCATCGTCAAGGCCGTCCTCTAACGAAAAAACGCCCAAATCCCCGATATCCCGACACAACTTAGGCGCGATAACCTAAGTTGTGTTGTCTTCTCGGGGCGTTTTTTCCGAAACCGAGGATCCTCCCGCTGTGGATACGGTTTCGGAAAAGGCGCTCCCGTCGATCCTCCGACCGTCGCGCACGCCGAGATTTCGATGAAATTTCACATTTCGTGATGAAAATATCGAAAATATACTATATAATATAATTTAGCGTGTTAATCGATAGTATCGTGAGGAGTGTGTCTCAGGATGGAAAATCAGAAGAACAAGAAAAAAGGTCTCAATCTGGCGCTCAACATCGCCTTTTACGTGGTGCTTGGAGTGGTCGCGATCTATGCCCTCGTCGCCCTTTTCTCCGAACAGGAGTACAATTCGACGTCGGTTTTCGGGATTTCGTCCCTGTCCGTCCAATCCGCTTCCATGTCCGGGACGTTCGAGGAAGGCGACCTGATCTTCGTCAACACGAACGTGAATCCGGACGACCTCACCGTCGACGACGTCATCACCTACCGGATGACGATCGAGGTCGAAGGCGAGGAGTACACGATCTACAACTCGCATAGGATCGTCGAAGTCCTCTCGTATGACGACGGCGTGACCCACTGGTACCGGACCAAAGGCGACGCCAACGCCCTCGTCGACACCGATCTCGTCTTCGAGAACGACGTCTTCGGCATCTGGAACGGCGGAAAGCTTGCCGGTTTCGGCGCGTTCGTCGACGGCCTCGTCGGGTTCCTGAAGTCGCCGACCGGCTTCTTCATCTTCATCGTCCTGCCGTGCTTCTCCTTCCTCGTCTACGAGGTCGTGAAGTTCGTCAAGGTCGTCTCCGACTACAACGTCCAGAAGGCCGTCGGCGACAAGGACAAGATCCGCGAGGAAGCGCTCGCCGCCGCCCGCGCCGAGATCGAAGCGGAACGCAAGGCCCGGGAAGAAGCCGCCACCAAGAGCTGATCCGAACAGCTGCTGAACGCGCATCGACATGTCGGACAGGGAAGGAAGTGAGAACGCATGAACGAATTTTCGAGATTCTTCGTCGAACTGTACCGCTATCTCTGGGAAGACGTCAAGTACTTTTTCCGCGAAGCCGTCTGGAACGAGACGATCGTGAAATTCGTCGACAACCTGCGTTCGTACTTCTCGCTTCTAGAAACCGAGTCCGTCGACTTCACGCTGCTTTCCTGGATCATGGTCTTCGTGACCGCGATCCTGAACCTGTGCTTCTTCGCCTTCGTGATCGCCAAGATCGTCCTGATCTTCCGGCGCTATCTCGCGTTCCGCTCGATCGAGTTCGAGAAGAACGAGCTGATCGAGGAGATCGCCAACCTGAACGACAAGGTCGTCGCCCTGATCGACGAGAAGAACCAGATCCTGGCGATGAAGGTCTCCCAGCTCGGCATCAACGCCACCACCGGGCAGGCCGCCGAACGGATCGTCGCCGGGCCGGTTCCCGGCCGTTCGTTCGTCGCTCCCGCCGTCGGCTACGCCACCGCTCCGGCGATGGCGATGGGGGGTCCGGGCGTGGTCGCCGCCGCCGGATCCCCGGCCGCCGTCTCCGAGACGGCCAGGGCCGCGACCCCGCCGCCGTCGACCGAGCCGGTCGGACCTTCGCGCTTCGTCAAGCTGATCCAGGTCGACAAGGACTACGCCGGCAAGGACACGCACATCTACATGGAGGAGACGGACCAGGTCACGCTGCCCGAACTCGTGACGCGCTTCGTCAACTTCGCCGCCTCGGCCCTCAAACTCTATTACACCCCGCGCATGGTCTCCAACTTCTTCGCCGGCATGGCCGCCTCGAAGGTCATCATCCTCCAGGGCATCTCCGGCACCGGCAAGACCTCCTTGCCGTACGCGATGGCCAAGTTCTTCGGAAACCAGGCCGCGATCATCTCGGTCCAGCCGTCATGGCGCGACCGCGCCGAGATCCTCGGCTACCTGAACGAGTTCACGAAGCGCTTCAACGAGACCGACTTCCTCAAGGCGCTCTATGAAGCCTCCTACCGCAAGGACGTCAACCTGATCGTGCTCGACGAGATGAACCTCGCCCGCATCGAGTACTATTTCGCCGAGTTCCTCTCGATCATGGAGATGCCGGACTCCTCCGAATGGAAGATCGACCTCGTTCCGGACTCCAAGCCCTCCGACCCGATCAAGGTCGTGAACGGCAAGATCAGCGTGCCGCTGAACGTCTGGTTCATCGGCACCGCCAACAAGGACGACTCGACCTTCACGATCACCGACAAGGTCTACGACCGCGCGATCGCGCTCGAGTTCACCGCCAAGGGCGAATTCTTCCAGGCCCCCGAGACCCAGCCCGTGAACATGTCCTACTCCTACCTGCAGGAGCTGTTCGACGAGGCCTACTACAAGTATCCCGTCTCGCGCGAACTGCTCGACAAGTTCACCGTGCTCGACAAGTACGTCCAGAACAACTTCAAGATCGCCTTCGGCAACCGCATCGTGGTCCAGCTGAACAAGTTCATCCCCGTCTACGTCGCCTGCGGCGGCACGGAGGAGGACGGACTCGACTATATCTTCGCCAACAAGATCCTGCGCAAATTCGAAAGCCTGAACCTGTCTTTCCTTCGAAACGAAATGGAAGAACTCGTCACCCAGATCCACAAGATCTTCGGGAAGAACGCGTTCCCCGAATCCGTCAAGTTCGTCCGGAATCTCATGAAGCAGCTTTAGGAGGTCCGGTGAACCATGAACGATCTGAACGCGAAACGCTATTACAAGAAGATCAACACCACCTTCGCCGGCGTGAACAAGTCCGACGAGTTCGCCCAAATCTTCATGAACGTCCTCAAGAGCGGGAACACGACGCTCTACCAGAAGGAACGCCGCGAGCGTCGCGTCTTCGACGACGCCTGGATGTCCGCGGTGGAGGCGGCGGTTCCCGTCATTGATAAGATCACCCGTTCGCCCCGCGAGAACCTGAAGCAGATGACGATGATCGTGCCGGTCGAACGCGCCAAGAAGACGGACAAGGACACCGTCCGCCACCTCGCCGCCAACACCCAGCTGATCAAGTCCATCTCGCGCGAGGGGGTTGTGACGCCGTCCAAGGTCATGACCAGCTTCAACGAATCCGACTTCGGCACCTACGAGAACCGCTTCCTCAAGACCCTCGTCGACAAGCTCTACCTCTTCATCGAGAAGCGCTACGACATCATCGTCAAGAAGATGCACACCGAATACGTCAATTTCCTGAACGTCAAGTCCGCGATCAACTGGGAATCGGCGGCGATGGAGTTCGACGTCACCCTCAAGATCAACCAGAACCTTCCCGAGGACGAGATCGACCGCAAGAACCAGGAACTGCTCGACCGGATGACGACGCTCCGCACCTCGATCACCAACTTCAAGATGTCGCTCTTCATGAGCCAGATGCGGGAGTTCCCGCCGGTGAACCCGCCGATCATGAAGACCAACATCATCATGAAGAACCCCGACTTCAAGCAGTGCTACAACCTCTGGCTGATGATGGATTCGCTCGACCAGATCGGCTTCGACATCGACGTCTTCGAACGCGACGTCGAGTTCGACGACCAGTACCTCGAACGTCTCCAGAATTCCCTGATGGTGCTCTATGCGACCGTCGCCGACAACCAGAAGGACGAGTTCGTGATCAGCCAGGAGAACCCCTACTCCTTCCGCCAGGAGAAGCGCGGGAAGATCGCCAAGGTCCACGCCGGCGACATGCGCATGGAGCCGGGCGTGATCGAACTCGAGAACAACCGCCTGAACCAGTACTACCTCGAGCAGATCAAGAAGAGCAACTACTCCCGCCTGAAGACCCTCAAGGAAGCCGGCATCACCGTCCGCGAGTCGATCGACATCGTCTTCAAGCAGATCAACGACATCACCAACGCCGTATACAAGGACTACCTCGCGGAAACCTTCGACCCCGCCGCCGCGCCGACCCTCGACGAGAAGATCAAGGTCCAGGAACAGATGCTCGAGGTCTACCGCATGATCGACGAGATCAAGCGCGTCGACCTGAAGGAAATGTCCACTCAGCGTGCCGTCGCGCTCCTCGAACTCCGCAACATGAAGGATCAGAAGGCCGCCATCCTCGAGGCCGAACGGGCCGAGAAGGCGCGGATCCAGAAGGAAGAGGAAGACCGCAAGCGCAAGGAAGAGGCGGAACGCAAGGCCGCCGAAGCCGCCAAGAAGCGCAAGATCGAGGCCGCCAAGAAGGCGCTCGCCCTCGCCGAGCAGAAGCGCAAGGAGAAGCTCGCCAAGGAGAAGGCCGAACAGAAGGCCCGCGAAACCGCCGAACGCGAGAAGCAGAAGCGGATCGAACGCGAGAAGCTCGAGAAGGAACGCGCCAAGCAGCGCGCGATCGAACTCGCCGCCAGACTCAAGAAGCAGGAACAGGAGCGCCGCGAGAAGGCGCGCCTGGAGGAGATCGCCCGCCGCGAAGCCGCCAAGAAGGCGCTCGAGGAGATCGAGAAGGCGATCGCCGAAGGCGGTTTGCCGCCGAAGCCGAAGACCTCGGCCAAGAAGGCGGGCACCCCGAAACAGAACGCGGCGCCGAAGAAGGCGGCGGCCAAGGAGCCGATCGTCGTCGCGCCGACGGAAATCGAAGCGAAGAACCAGGAAAGCGATCCGCAGTGACATGGCGGCGCCGGTCAAAGGAGGGATGGACATGTTCAAACGGAAAATGTCTCTATCCATCGCGGCTTTGACCAGCGCCGTCCTTTTGTTCATCGGCGCCACCTTCGCCTGGCTGACCCTCTCCGACATCGTCCATCTCGGCGGCACCGAGGTCGCCGTCGAGGACGTCGAGGCGACCGCCGTCCTCGAAACCTCCGCCGACGGCGTTTCGGGCTGGACGTCGACATCCGCCATCGCGATTGCGAACGCCGTTCCCGGCGACGTCTTCTACTATCGGCTCGTGATCACGAACGTCGGCGCCAAGCCGATCGACACGGCCGTCGCCTTCATCGGCTTTTCGAACTCGGTCGCCGACATCCTCGGCGACGACGCCAACTTCCAGGCGGGGCGCTCGCTCGCCGCGGTCCTGCTCTACTCGATGACCAACACCGCGAATACGGACACGATCACCGACCAGCCGATCCAGACGCTCGCCGGCGGTCCGGTGACGTCCGCCTCGCAGTTCTACGGCGCGACGAACCTCGACATCGCCGTTTCGGATTCGGAGACCGTCTACTTCTCGCTTTCGATCGCCGAGACGATGGGCAACGACTACCAGAACCTGAAGCTCACGATCGATCTGATCTCGGTCCAGTCGATCGCGGACGAGGGGTGATCCCGATGCGGACGAAGATCCGGATCCTTACCCTGCTTTCGCTCTTCTTCCTGCTCGCGGCGCTCGCCGTCGTCGGGATGACCTACGGCTGGTTCGGTCAGTCGGTCACCTTCACGACCGAGAACATCGCCGCCGGCGACCTCCGCTATACCGAGACGGGCGCGTTCATCGCAAACGACACGATCGTCGTTCCCGGCCAGGAACTGATCGCGACGCCGATCGCGGTCGACAACGACTCGCCGATCACCTCGCAGCTACGGGTGCTCGTGACCTACGACCGATGCACCAACCCGGGCACCGTCACGTGCGTCGAGACGACCTATGCGGACGCCGTCGACGACCACCTCGCGGTGACGTTCGGAACGGGCTTCTCGTACATCTCCGGCTACTGGTACTACACTCCCGGAACCCCCGTCACCACCTACGAGATCGCGGCCGCATCCGGGCCGATGACGATCATCACGTCGATTTCCTACGACGGCGATCTGACCGGCATCGACTATGGCGGACAGAACGTCTCCGTCAGCGTCACGATCCAGGTCAAGCAGGCGGACAACGTCGCCTGGACGAGTCTCTCGGGTTACGATTTCGCGACCGGATATCCGGCATAGGCGGAACCGCGTTCCGCCTTTTCCTTGGAAGGGAGGTCCACGATGAAGAAGATCCTCCACCGCCTCGGCGCGGCGCTTCCCTATCTCGTCTTCCTGCTCGCGGTCCTGCTCGTCCTGAACGTCGTCTGGGCCCTCGGACGGCGGGAGGTGCCGTCGCTCTTCGGCTACAGCGTGCTCTACATCAAGTCGGGGTCGATGGAACCTTCGATCATGACCGGAGACATCATCGTCGTCGCCCGGACCGATCCGGACGACCTCGAGGTCGGCGACGTGATCACCTTCGAGACGACGATCGAGGTCGGCGGGAACGCCGTCCTGACCACCGTCACCCACCGCATCGTCACGGCCGCGGGCGAAGGGGACGGACGCACGTTTTCGACGCGCGGCGACGCGAACAACGCCGCCGACGACTGGACGGTGACCGCCGACCAGATCGTCGGACGCTACCTCCGGCGATCCGTCTTTCTCGGAAACGTCTACCGCTTCGTCACGTCGGGGGGACAGAACCTCATCTACCTCGGCGCGATCGGACTCTTCCTTCTGATCGGGCTCTCGGAAGGCGCCAGCCTCGTGAAGGCCGTCAACGAGCATCGCCGGCAGACCCTGGAGGCCGAGAAGGCGAAGTTGGTCGAGGAACTCAAGGAAGAACTGCTCAAGGAAACGCACGAAGGGGATCCGGAATGACGCGGGTCCCTTCTTTTTCTTCCTCTGGCGATCCTTTTATATTATAATGGACGGTGGATGTGATACCCATGGAATACATCGTGCTGGCGTCGGGCTCGAAGGGCAACGCCACGATCCTGAAACACGGCGACGCCCGCTATCTCGTCGACGCCGGCATCTCGCTTCGCATGATCCAGAGCCGGCTCTCCCTCCGCGGCGAGCGTCTCGAACGGCTCGACGGCGTCTTCGTGACCCACGAACACGCCGACCACGTCGGCTTTTTGGTCGCGATCGTGAACAAGTTCCGTTGCCCCGTCTACCTGACCGAGGGCACGAAGCGGAATCTCCCGCGTCCCGTCGGGACGAACCTGAAGGAGACCGACTTCCGCGTCGTCAAAACCGACGAACCGATCCTGCTCGACGGCATCACCGTCAAGCCCTTCGCCACCTACCACGACGCGCTCGAGCCGTGCGGGTACAAGTTCACCGCCGGCGGCCGCGCACTCGTCTACATGACCGACACGGGGTATTTCCCGGAAGACCGGATCGACTCGATCAGGAACGCGGAGGCCTACGTGATCGAGGCCAACCACGATCCGGACATGCTTCTGGAATCGGACCGTCCGTGGATCCTGAAGCGCCGCATCCTCGACGACCAGGGCCATCTTTCCAACGAGGATTCGGCCTTCCTCGTCGCCAACCTCGTCGGCGACCGCACCCGCGCGATCACGCTCGCGCATCTCTCCCAGGAATGCAACACGCCCGACAAGGCGCTTTCGACCTATCGTTCGGTCTTCCTCGAACAGGGTCTTGCGCTCGACCAGGTCCGGATCGTGTGCGCGCTCCAGGACGAACCGATGGAGGTGGAATCCGTATGAATCATGAATCGATCGTCCGCGAAGGCATGGCGGACTTCCTCGGCGCCGGCGTCCCGATCGCCGTCCTCGACCGCCTCAAGGGCGGCATGTCGAACTCCAACTACGTCGTCGAGGCCGAAGGCACGCAGTACGTCTACCGCATTCCCGGCAAGAACGCCGAGGTCTTCGTCGACCGGCGGATCGAGGCGAAGACGCTTTCGCTCGTCGCGCCGCTTCGGATCGACGGCAACCTGACGCGCCGCCTCGACGTCGCGACGGGCCGCAAGATCAGCCTGTTCGTCCCGGGAATCCCGCTCGCGCAGGCGGATCCGGCGGCGCATTACCGGTCTGCCGCGGCGATCCTCCACCGCCTGCACGACGCCGGGCTCGAAACCGAGCTCGACTACGCCCCCTACGAGCGGCTCCAGCGGTACGAACGCCTCGTCGTCGAACGCGGTCTGTCGCACGCGGCCGACTATCTCGACATCCGCGACCGCTTCCTGTCCTTCCGCGCCGCCCTCGACGGTGGGCCGCGCGTCTTCTGCCACAACGACGCGCAGACCTCCAACTTCATCCTGAAGCCGGACGGAGAGATCCTTCTGGTCGACTGGGAGTTCGGCGGAAACAACGATCCGCTCTATGACGTCGCCTGCTACGGCAACAACGACTTCCGCTATGCGGAGGGCCTCCTGCCCGTCTATCTGGGCCGGACACCGACGCAAAAGGAGTGGTTCCGGCTCTACGCGTGGCGCACTTTCCAGTGCCTGCAATGGCACAACGTGGCGCTCTTCAAGGAGGCGACCGGGCTCTCGCAGGAGCTCGGACTCGACTTCAAGGCGATCGCCGCCGCCTACGTCGCGAAGGCGAACGCGATGTACGATTCCGCCGTCGCCCATCGCTGAAAGCGGTTTATCCCCCGAAAGCACATTGTCATCGGCGTCGTTTTCGGGTATAATATTCAGATGGAAATGACGATCACCATAAGAACCCATAGGAGGTTGTTTCAATGGCTGAGAACATGAAAAAAGTCTTTGAATCGATGGACGGAAACCAGGCTGCGGCGTACTGCGCCTATGCGTTCACCGAAGTCGCCGGCATCTACCCGATCACGCCGTCGACGCCGATGCCCGAGTTCGTCGATCTCTGGGCCTCGCAAGGCAAGAAGAATCTCTTCGGGATGCCCGTCAAGGTCATCGAGATGCAGTCGGAGGCCGGCGCCGCCGGCACCGTCCACGGCTCGCTTCTCTCCGGCGCCCTCACCACCACGTTCACCGCATCCCAGGGTCTGCTCCTGAAGGTCCCGAACATGTACAAGATCGCCGGCGAACTCCTTCCCGGCGTCATCCACGTCGCCGCCCGTTCGATCGCCGCCCACGCGCTTTCGATCTTCGGCGACCATCAGGACGTCATGGCCGTCCGCCAGACCGGCTTCGCGATGCTCGCGTCGGGCTCCGTCCAGGAGACGATGGACATCGCCGGCGTCGCCCACCTCGCCGCGATCAGGACGAGCGTCCCCTTCCTGCATTTCTTCGACGGCTTCCGCACCAGCCACGAGGTCAACAAGATCGAAGTGATGGACTATGCCGTCTTCGACCGCCTGCTCGACCGCGAGGCCGTCGCCGCCTTCCGGACCCGCGCCCTCAACTCCGGCAACCCGGAGACCCGCGGCACCGCGCAGAACGACGACGTCTACTTCCAGGCGAAGGAGATCCAGGAGAAGTACTACACCCCGATCCCCGACGTCGTCGCCAAGTACCTGAAGGAGATCTCCAGGGTCACCGGCCGCGACTACCGTCCGTTCTCCTACTACGGCGCCGAAGACGCCACCGACGTCATCGTCGCGATGGGCTCGGTCACCGAGGCGATCCGCGAAGTCGTCGACTTCAAGCTCGCCCAGGGCGAGAAGGTCGGCCTCCTCGCCGTCCACCTTTACCGTCCGTTCTCCGCGAAGTACTTCTTCAAGGCGATGCCGAAGTCGGTCAAGCGCATCGCCGTTCTCGACCGCACGAAGGAGACCGGCGCCGAAGGCGAACCGCTCTACCTCGACGTGCGGAGCATCTACTACGGCACCGCGAACGCCCCGAAGATCATCGGCGGCCGCTACGGCCTGTCCTCCAAGGACACCACGCCGGCGCAGATCTTCGCCGTCTACGAGAACCTCCGCGGCAAGAAGAAGAACCATTTCACGATCGGCATCGTCGACGACGTCAACGGTTCGTCGCTTCCGGTCGCGGAATATCCCGACGTCACCGATCCCGACACCACCGAGGTCCTCATGTTCGGTCTCGGCTCCGACGGCACCGTCGGCGCCGTGAAGAACATCTCCAAGATCATCGGCGACTACACCGACCTCTACGGCCAGGCCTATGCCTCGTACGACTCGAAGAAGTCGGGCGGCATCACCCGCATGCACCTGCGCTTCGGCAAGAATCCGATCCGCGCGACCTACCTCGTCAACAACCCGCACTTCGTCTCGTGCTCGCAGGAATCCTACCTGACGCGCTTCGACCTCATCGGCGGCATCCGCAAGAACGGCGTGTTCCTCCTGAACGCGTCCGTCGACCCGGCCGATGTCGGCTCGATTTTGCCCGACGACGTCAAGAAGGTGCTCGCCGAGAGAGGCGTCCGCTTCTACGTCATCGACGCCTTCAAGCTCGCCCGCGAGATCGGCGAGGTCAAGCTGATCTCGACGATCATGCAGTCGGCGTTCTTCAAGCTGAACGAGCAGATCATGCCCTACGAGAAGGCCCAGAAGGCGATGAAGAAGTTCGCCGAGAAGTCGTTCTCGCGCAAAGGCGAGGCGATCGTCAAGATGAACTACGAGGCGATCGACCGCGGCGCCGACGGCATCCGCCTGGCGCAGGTCGATCCCGCCTGGGCGAAGCTTTCCGTCAAGGTCGTCGACGATCCCAACCGTCCGGCGTTCGTGAAGAACGTCGCCGACAAGGTCAACTCGATCCGCGGCTACGAGCTGCCGGTCTCCGCCTTCCTCGGCTACGAGGACGGCCGGATCCCGAACGGCACCGCCGCCTACGAGAAGCGCGGCATCGCCGAAGAAGTCTCCACCTGGATCCCGGAGAACTGCATCCAGTGCAACCAGTGCTCCTACGCCTGTCCGCACGCCTGCATCCGCCCGATCCTCGCCACCCCCGAGGAAGCCGCCAAGGCGCCGGAAGGCACCGTCTGGAAGGACGCCGTCGGCCAGGGCCTGCAGGGCCTCAAGTACCGCATCCAGGTCTCCATCCTCGACTGCACCGGCTGCGGCGTCTGCATCAACACCTGCCCCGGCATGAAGGGCGTCAAGGCGCTCGAATACCGTCCGATCACCGAAGGCATCCGGAACAAGGAGCACGTCAAGGCCGACTACCTCTACAACAAGGTCACCAACAAGGTGGGCCTCGTCGGCAAGACGAACCTCAAGAACAGCCAGTTCGCGCAGCCGCTCTTCGAATTCTCCGGCGCTTGCGCCGGCTGCGGCGAAACTCCGTACATCAAGATGGTCACCCAGCTGTTCGGCGACCGCCTCGTGATCGCCAACGCCACCGGCTGCTCGTCGATCTACGGCGCCTCGTTCCCGGCCTCGCCCTACACCAAGAACGCCGAAGGCCGCGGTCCGGCCTGGGCCAACTCGCTCTTCGAGGACAACGCCGAATTCGGCTTCGGCCTCCAGATCGGCGTCGAGACGATGCGCGACCGGCTCCAGAACACGATCTATAACGCCCTCCCCTCGTTCGCGGACGAAACCGTCAAGGGACTCCTGAACGAATGGCTCGAGAACCGCGGGAACGGCGAGAAGACGCTTGCGATCTCGAAGAAGCTGATCCCGCTCCTCGAGGCCGACGGCTCCGCCGCGGCGCAGTCGATCCTCGAACTGAAGGCCTACCTCGTCAAGCAGTCGCAGTGGATCATCGGCGGCGACGGCTGGGCCTACGACATCGGCTTCGGCGGTCTCGACCACGTGATCGCCAACGCCGAGGACGTGAACATCCTCGTCCTCGACACCGAGGTCTACTCGAACACCGGCGGACAGTCGTCGAAGTCGGCCCGCGCCGGCTCGATCGCCAAGTTCACCGCCGCCGGCAAGCCCGGCAAGAAGAAGGACCTCGCCGCGATCGCGATGACCTACGGCCACGTCTACGTCGCCCAGATCGCCCACGGCGCATCCGGCGCCCAGGTCCACAAGGCCCTGACCGAGGCGGAGAACTATCCGGGACCGTCGCTCGTCCTCGCCTACTCGCCGTGCATCAGCCACGGCCTGCACAACGGCATGGGCACCTCCCACATGCAGGCGAAACTCGCCGTCGAGTGCGGCTACTGGCCGACGTTCCGCTACGATCCGCGCCTCATCGCCCAAGGCAAGAACCCGTTCCAGATGGATTCGAAGGAACCCGACTGGTCCAAGTACCACGCCTTCCTGATGAGCGAGACCCGCTACGCCCAGCTTTCGCAGATCAACCCGGCGAAGGCCGCGGAACTCCTCGAGCGCAACCTGAAGGACGCCCAGTCCCGCTACGCGATGTACAAGCGCTACCTCGCGATGGACTATTCGAACGGCATCTGATTCATCCCGTCATCCGGACGGCGCCTTCGCGGCGCCGTCCTTTTCCTTCACACAACGCACATCATGCGCAGGTATAATCCAGATGTACGCACGCGCGACCGATAAAAAAGGTTTCGCGCCGCGCGGGAATGAGATATAATAGATAATAGCGTATTCAACCCAGTAAGGAGCCTACGACATGTTCAGAAGCATCGGCAAGAAATCCCTGATCGCGCTCTTGTCCGCCTTCGCCCTCTTCGGCGCGACGGCCTGCAGCGAAAAGACCACGATCTCGACGGCGGACAACGGCGCCGTCGTTCCCGGCCTCGCCAATCCCGACGAGGTCTTCTATCACAACGAATCCGGATCCGTGGCGGTCACCTACGGCGACCTCTACGAAGAGTTCAAGATCAACGACGGCATCAACCAGCTGCTCTTCATGATCGACTCCGTCATGCTCTCGGAAACCCTCGCCGCCGTCACCCCCGAAGAGATCGAAGCGAAGCGGCTCTATCTCACCTACGGTACGAGCGACGCCGCGGAGATCGCGGCGCTCGAGCCCGACGTCAGGGACGACTACGAGTCGACCTACGATCAGAACATGACGCTCCTCGGCTACTCCGGGAACGAAGACGAATACCTCCGGATGATCTGCGCCAAGGAGAACTTCGTCACCGCCATGATGCTCGACGAGACCTATGCGGAGGAATCATGGTATGTCGGCGAAGCCGCCGTCGCCAAATACTACAAATCCAGCTATTACGTCGACGCGAAAGCCCTCAAGATCAAGTTCCTCTCGCTCACCGACGCCGAGGCGGTCATGGACAGCCTGAACCTCGTGTCGTACCACGGCGAGCTCCGCCGCTACGTCGGCACGAAGCCGATCGACCAGGTCCCGTTCTTCAACGACGACAACACCGCCGTCCTCTCCGACGCCGAGGTCATCGCCGCCTTCGTCGAGATGTACAACTTCGTCTACGGCAGCTACCGCACCCCGATCGTCGACGCCTCCGCCGAAGCGTTGAAGGCGCTCGACGCGACGACGCTCGTCTACGCCGACGTCGCCGACGCCCAGGCGTCGCTCGCGACCTTCATCTTCTCCACCCTCGACAGCTACGACAGCTATCTCGAGGATGCGGCCAACGATGCGTGGTTCACCTACGAACCGGTGCGCTATCCGGGCACCTCGGATACCGCCTACTACATGATCATGAAGCTGACCGACACCGCCAAGGTCGACCTGACCGGCTTCTCCGCCGACACCGACGACCTCGTGTCCCTGATCGGTCAGGACGTCTATGACGAGATCGAATCGATCATCGTCGAAAATCAGCTGGCGACCTCGAGCTTCGTGTCCAACCGCATCGCCGAAGCCCGCGCCGAAATCGGCTTCGTGATCAAGGACTACTATCTCGGCGTCGACTATCAGAGCATCTACACCGCCTACGAACTCGACGAGGAGGGATCCGAGTCGATCGTCGCCGTCTTCGGCGAGACGGAGATCACCGCCGACGAACTGCTCGCGTTCGCCATGGCGAAGAACGGTGCCCTCTACGCCCTCTACGCCGCCCAGTTCCCCTACGTCTTCGACATGCACTTCGCCGACGTCTATTGCGTGGGAAGCGTGACCTGCGAGACCGACATCTCCGCCAACTCTTCGGAAAAGCTCGCGGAGCACAGGGAGACGCTCGCGACCCTCAAGAGCAACTTCGAGAAGAGTTCCTACGCCTCGATCTACACCTTCGCCGAATACCTCTATCTCGCCTATGGCGCGAAGTCGGAGGAGGAGATGATCGAGAAGTACTACATCAAGTCGTCGCTGCAGCCGTACGCGGTCTATGACCGGATTGTCGCCGACGACTGGGCGATCCTCACCGACTACCTCTACGGACTCGTCCAGGAGTACTACGCCAACTACTACAGCCTCGACGTCCAGGTCCTCCAGATCTTCGTCGACCGCGACGAGAACGGAGTCGCCGACGACTACGAGGAGTTCGTCGCCGGGCTTGCCGATCCGGACGCCTACGACACGCTTCTTGCGGGCTTCGAAGCCGCGATCCGCGCGTACATGGACGCGGACGAGAGCCGCACCTATTCGAACCTCATCTCCGCCTACAACAAGGCGAAGCGGACCGACGCGACGTGGGGATCCTACAAGCAGTTCGGACTGATGCTCGCGACGACGGATTTGTCGTCGAGCGAGTCGGTCACGTACCTCAATTCCCTCGACGTCTACAATCAGAACATCATCGACGGGTTGATCGCCGCCTACGCCGAATACCGGCTCCCCGAGAACGAATCCAAGTCCTCGATCTACTACTCCGAACTCGTCGACTCGGCCGACGGCACCTACCTCCTGTATTGCGAGAAGGGATCCGACTTCGAGAAGCCGACGGCCCAGTTCACGATGACCTACGAGACCGACGGCGTCACCCCGAAATACACCGTCGGTTCCGAGAACGACCAGGACGTTCCGTCGCTTTCGCAGCTGAAGCTCTACGCCGAATCCCGTTTCTACGAGATCGTCTACGGCACCGGCGCGGACGTCGAGAAGGTCTACGACATCACCGTCCCAGTCCTGCCGACGTCGGTCAAGACGGCGATCGAAGCCTACTTCACCGACCTGCACGACTCGATGTACGTCGTCGGATTCCTCAACATCATCGTCGCCGAAGAACTCCAGACGGGTACTTTCGGCGGACTCCTCGCGGGCTACGTTCTCGACGAAGCCGCCATCAAGACCGCGATCGACGCGATCGCGGACGTCTACTTCCTCCAGGTCTTCCAGAATTACGATCCGGGCGAATGATTTCCCGAATTGACAAGCGGGACCGCAAGCCTTATAATGAAGTCGAAGATCCACAATTCCATCTTCCAATCAGGGGGAAACCCCGGGTCGAAAGACAGCATGCCGAGTGCGGGACAGCGAAAACTGCCCGCACTTCGCGTTTATGAAGGAGATTTCCCGATGTCCGATCCGCAGGCCGAGAAACGTATCATCAAGAAGACCACCGTCCTCACCACGATCTTGAACGCGTTTCTGGCGATCATCAAGATCGTCGCGGGCGTCTATGGCCGGTCGACGGCCCTGATCTCCGACGCCGTCAACTCGATCGGCGACGTCGCCACCGCGATCGCGGCGGCGATCGCCGCGGTGTTCGCGCGCAAGGCCCAGGACGACGACCACCCGTATGGCCACGAAAAGTACGAGAGCATGGCGTCGGTGTTCCTCGGCGTCGCCCTGATCGTCACCGCGCTCGAGATCGGCAAGGCCGCGATCGGGTCGATCTACGCCTTCCTGTTCGTCCCCGGCACCACGATCGCCGCCCCGTCGGCGGTCGCCCTGATCGCCGCCGCGGCGACCATCGTGATCAAGGAGACGATGTTCCGCTTCACCCGCGCGGCCGCCCGGAAGGCGGCGTCGCCGGCCCTCGAGGCGATGGCCATGGATCACCGCTCCGACGAATTCTCCGCCGGCGGCGTGATCGTCGGGATCCTCGGCGCGATGCTCGGCCTTACCGTGCTCGAACCGGTCGCGTCGCTCGTGATCTGCCTTCTGATCATCCGCACCGCCTTTCTCGTCATCAAGACCGGCTTCAGCCAGGTTGTCGACCAGGCGGCCGGCCCGGAGACGGTCTCCCGCCTCGAAGCGATCGTGAACGCCCATCCGGGTGTCGTGGGCATCGACGAGATGAAGACGCGCATGTTCGGTCTCAAGCTCTACGTCGATCTCGAGATCCGCGTCAGGAACGATCTGTCGGTCGGCGAAGCGCATGCGATCGCCGAGGGAATCCACGATCGGATCGAGGCGGAATTGCCCGACGTGAAGCACATCATGGTCCATGTCAATCCGGAAAAACTGACGTCAAAATGAAACAACCGAGAAATGTGTAAACAATTACACATTTCTTTTTAATTTATTCGATCTTTTTAGGAAAAGTCGAGGAAACACTGTTGAAAACGCTAACGACCTTTGCTATAATAAATGAGTAAACGGTTACGCGAAATGAAATAAGGAGGAAATGACACAAATGAAGAAGGGCTTTTTACTGCTTTCGTTCCTGCTTCTGGCGTTCGGAATCGTCGCGTGCGACAACACCACGACGGAGATCACCACGACCCAACCGGTGACCACGGATGCCTTCTACATCTCCCTGTCGGGAGTCAGGGACACGGGTTTCACCGACGATAGCAAGATCTACGTCGACGAAACGTACAACCTGCTCGCCGGGGTTCACGCCTATGGTTCCGACGGCGTCGACTACAAGGCGAACATCAGATGGCAGACGGACAACGACGCTTGCGAGGTCGACCCCGATAACGGCACGCTCAAGGCCTACTCGGCGACCGTCTGCAGCATCACCTACACCGTCTCCGTGAACGGCAAGTATGCCCGCGCGACGAGCAACATCAAGTTCACCGCCCGTCCGCTGACGATCCAATTCACCGAGACCGACGCGATCGACAACGACGAATGGTTCGGCACCGACGGCGCCGCGATCGGCATCGACAGCTGGGACAACTCCGCGTACGTCTGGTACTACTGGGTCGCCAATGCCGACGTCCTCGGCACGACCGGCAGCGTCGGCGTCTCCGGCGGCAAACTGATCATCACCCAGGAAGGGCTCGGCGGCGTCAACTACGGCATGCAGACCGTGATGCTCTCCGACGTCGCCCTCGAGGAAGGCCGCACCTACAAGATCACGATGACGATCACATCCACCACGGACCGCATCATCGACATGGTCACCAAGGCCCCCAACAGCGACTACGCCCACGACACCCACAGCTACATCGAAGTCAAGACCGGAACGTTCGACTACGAGATGGTCTGGGTCGCCAACCAGGCCGTCCTGCACATGAACATCCTGACCGGCACGGTTCAGGATCAGGCGAACGTCGGCACCCTCGAGTTCTCGAACTTCGTCCTTTGGGAAGGCCCGATCGTCATCGAATACGCCGAAGTCCCGGACTTCTTCACGAATGACGCGATCGCCGTCAGCACCGCCATCGAATCGATCGGCAGCGGCACCGACTCCGACTTCCTCCGCCAGTACTACTACTGGATGAATGACGGCGAAATCGCCGCCGAATACGTCGAAGGCGGCTTCGAGATCGAAATCGTCACCCCGACCTCCGTCGACTACGGCATCCAGATCCAGTGGAACGACATGCTCAAGCAGGACTTCACGCTGGTTCAGGGCGCGATGTACAAGCTGACGATGAACGTCAACGCCACGACCGCCCGCACGATGGAAGTCAACGTCACCGGCGACCACTATTCGAAGCCCACGTCCCTCACCCAGAGAGTCGAACTGAGCGTCGGCGACAACGCCCTCGAATTCGAGTTCGAATCGCTCTATGACTACTACTTCATGAAGTTGAACTTCGGCAACTACGGCGACCTCGTCCAGACCGGCGTCTTCACGATCACCGACCTGAAGCTCTACGTCGACGTCAACGCCGAACCGGCCCCCGTCGAGGACGACGTGACCTTCGATCACCTCTACACCTTCACGGAAGAGTGGAACCTGATCGAAAACGGCATCCAGAACGGCGACTTCGAAGCGGAGGGCTTCGCGGTCAACGGCGAAGGCTCGGCCTGGGCCAGCTGGACGACCGTCGACCAGTCCTGGGCTTCGGTCCAGATCGACGCGACCTTCACGGTCGTCGACGGCGCGGTCGAAGTCGAGACCCTCGGCACCGGCGGCGAAGTCTGGTACATCCAG